>Ga0307513_10001230_pt1 | contig 37092 bp, 43 predicted proteins | sample 15_EM_MG_FD_202174 | JGI IMG/M metagenome (GOLD analysis project Ga0307513, IMG submission 202174) | Populus trichocarpa ectomycorrhiza microbial communities from riparian zone in the Pacific Northwest, United States - 15_EM | ecosystem: Host-associated > Plants > Roots > Unclassified | place... | reverse complement strand
CGATGAGAGCCGTCGTACTTAGTTTCGCAAGATCTCGAACGAGGGCGAGGGGTAAAAAGACGACAAGTTGGATGAGAATGAAATATTGGACTGAGATCAACTTGAGACAGTTGGTTGCGCCGAGAACAAAAGCCTGCAGTATTTGTTAAGAGAGTTTGGGGCCATATGGAAGTAGAAGAGACTTGCCTGAAGATTCTCCGCAACGAAAATGGTATACGCTGCCACGAAGCCTATTTGGGAAACAACGATAGATCCGAGAATAAGATACCGCATCCAAGGACCATACAGTGCTCCACCAATATCTGGTAAAGATAAAGACGTTCTGTAGTTCAATTGTTTTTTACAAAAGGGAGGTCGTACCTCCAAAACTTCCAGAGACGATAAACTTAGTTTTGACCAAAAGCAAGAACGAATACAGCGAGATGATAGCAATGAATGTGAACGTGATTATCGAGAATAAAAGGCCACCGTTGTAGAAACTACAGAATTCGGTCAGAGCTTCCATGAAATATGAGGGAAAGAAACCTACGCCTTTCCAAGGAATAACACACCGGTTCCAACAAAGGATTTAAGCAACTATCATAAAGGTCAGTCGATCCCCAAATTTGCAGAAAATGCAAAACTCGCCATGAGAACAGCCTGGGTAACAGTTGCGGTGCCTTGCCTCGAAAGAGAGTTCCTTCGGCGTCTACTCCTCGACCTTGAGCGTGAAATGGTCGGAGATTCTAATAATGTGGTCGTCTCATCGACATCAGGGAGGGCCGTCGAGATAACACCAGCCACCTCTTCATCCTCGTCATTGTCCTCCTCATCCTCGTCTAAATCTTCTCCGGCCTAAGTGAAATCCATTAAGGTATGACCCAAAACGTCATGTAAGAAATGGGGCTACTCACAAAGTGACCAAACAACAAGAGGAAGTCGATAAAGTTGTTTAAGATCTGGGGTTCCTCTGCGCCCTGCTCATTCGCACGTAACAGAACGTAATTGCGCCTGAAGCCACCTGGCTCGTGAATGTGTTCAAACGCAGGATGGGGTGCTTGACTTGGACCCGCAAATGACTGTGAACGCACTCTTGCTGCCTGTCTCCGCTGGTCGGTGTGCCATTTGTAGATGTCGTGCCTTGAGAGTCAAAAATAATCATAATCAACATATAAAATTAATAGATTTATCACCGAAGGCAGTGTACTCACGTCACATCCGCGCCAGGCGCGTCGTATGGAATGGGGAAGGCATCCGAATCCTCCCTTTGCGTTGCATGATTAGTTGCACCATACGATGGCCCCGACGATTTATTCTCCATATCCGATCCAGACGGCACCTCCAAAACCGACCCCGGTGTCGAATTCCCCTCGGGCGCCTTGCCACTGTTCACGATGCGCCGTTCTTTTTGGACGAGATGCCGGCCCAGAACTTTAACCTTTTCTTCCGCTGGGAGGTCGTCGAGGTCCACTACTTGGGTCGGTGCTGCCGTTGAACTTGATGACGAGTTCGAGTTCGAGCTGGCTCCCACGGGCTGTCGAGTAGCAGAGAGGCCTCCAATGGCTTGCGGCCCTGGGCGAAGAGGAGATGGAGATGACTCGGAAGGCATCGCCAATGGCTGAGGCACTGAAGATGACCCTCGGCGGGACGCGGCTGCACTATTATTGTTCCTCAGTGGGATATTGGGAAGTGGTGGGGTACCAGCATATTGCGCGCGAAGAGCTCGGAGATCCGGGGTGCCTAGAGACGGTGTATATGAGCTTGGTATTCCTTCGCCGTCGCTACGAATTGGGTTTGGAGGAAGCCTTATGTTGAGGGGCTGAGAGGGTGAAGACATCGTCAAGAGGTCGATGGGAGAGTCACACAATTTGGGGCACCTTCGATATGCTACCCCCATTCCGGTTTGAATTAGTCCCGGACATCATCACGTGGCAACCAATGACCGTCGTCGATGGAGGCGAGGAGACTCTTCTTTCTCAATTCCAGTCAGGGAGTACATTTCAATCAGACCCACCATCGATGTCTTTTATAATGGTGGGAGGTTGGCATGTAATCATAGTCAATTTTGGGAAAATAATCTAAAATTGTCTCAAATCCGATCCTGCCGTATCATCTAGTAATGGCAATATTCATTCAATCGACCGAATCCTCCGTCCTTGCTCCGTCTAAACCCTATTCTTTTGCATACGCTATAATCATTTTGTTACATAAACTAGGCGAAGTATTTGACCACTGACTTGCGCAAGTGGCTCATTCGATGGTCCAATGCATAGGCGCTCAATCGACTGATATCGATCCCGCGGCAACCTCGACGCGGTGTCAATACCGAAGCGAAATCGCCAAGCTCGCCGATGACCTGCTGAAAAGATAGAAGACGTATTTAGTTATCTAAGATAAAGAAAGAACCCTGTCGCGAACCAACTCTAAAATGACAGAGACGCTCGAAGTCAAGCCATGGATCATTTGCCAAGGTATCATCAGCCTAGGCTTCTGCACTACCCCGACTAAGTAATCGCCCGATATAAATATAAATTTGGTGCTAGGTATGCCAGATACAAACAACGAAATTGTTTTTGGCGAAGGCTCTCCGGAGAAGGCAATGGGAGTTGGAATATCTGGGTACACAATGCATTTCCGCTTTTGAGGTGCATTCTTTATTGTCATCGTTTTGTGCATTCTCCAGGCTAGAATTTCTATTACTGCTAGGCGAATAGTATCACAGACGAGCTGCCGGATTTACTACATCCCCCCCACCAACTATTAAAATACATAGCCCCGCCAAATTTCCATTACGGAGGCCTATACCCATACCAGATGTGTATGTACATTTACATAGTCCGCTAAAATCTAAAACACTATCAATCCAGCAAGATCGTAAAAGACTAATCCAACGACCTCCTCCCAAGTAACTTGGTGATTTCTCGATGCTCATCAAGCCACTCGGGGAACGTCGTTTCCGGACCTTCCCTCGGCTCCCGCCTCTCAATCAAATAATTGGCGAAAACGATCATGGTGCCGTATCGATACCTGACTTTTGTCAGATAAAGTGAAAGGGTAAAAAAAACAAACAAACATACAAATAATTGACAGTAATATGTCGTAGTTTCCGCTCCTTGGCACTCCCTTTCTCACATGCGTCCACTTTCAGTTTATAGCTAAACGCCAACAAAATTGGATCAGGCATGTAAGGTCCCCACAAGACGGGAAAGTACGAACTCATAAATCGCTTTCCTCAGATTCTGAACATCTTGCATCAAGTCGATCGCCCGATCCGTAAGCCGCTTCGCAATCTTGCCATGTGACAGGACGCCCACAAGCTGGAGAATCGTTTTATATTCGCCTTGGAGAAGAAACCATGAGAGGTGGTGAGTAATGGTCATGGCAAAGCAAAGCAATCCTTCGGAACTCACCAGCAAGATAAACCTCCTCCTCCGAAGGTCCATCCATAGTGTCATACATGTCCAACGTCATCTCGTCCTCTTCGACTACCCCGTTCATATGGCTTTCCCAGTTCATCGTGGACGAGATCAAGCAGGCTGAAATCATGCCCGTGGTCGTCCTGCCTCTGCCCATCTGGCAATTGAAGATAAAATCGCCAGCTTGCGAAAACCCAGACTGCACTCTGCTTAATAGCTGTTGAAGAGCATCGGGAAGGGGTGCTTGTTCATCGGTCTAAAATGAATGAAGTAAATTCCACATCATGGACTTCGAGAGGACCCTACTCACAATAGCAATCCGACCGTAATCAATCTTAAGGAAAATATTTTCAGAACCCAGCGATAGATTGGAGAGGTTAATCGACTCACGCGATATCCTTCCTTGATAACTAAATTGAAGACATCCCTTGGCGTCATGATCCCTTCTTCCGGTACATCTTCCCAGATTGGAATAATGGAAAACACACCCGGCCTCTCTTCGACCTCATCATGGAGCAAGATTCGGCCATCCCCTTTGCGTAGCTCGCGCAAGATATCTTTCTTAAAGCTCTCCTCCATGTTTTCGACTATCCCCGTCGTCACACCTGTGGCCCTGATCACTATTTCAGTACGTCTTGAAAGGAATTGTAAACAAAACATTTACTCGACGTTTTCCAGCGGACGGTTAACTAGCCTCAGGACGTGTGGGCGTCCCGCGACGTAAACTACGGGTTCCTATTTTCAATAAAGTTGAGACCTAACAACACAGATCTCTCTATTTGACGGAACATACCTCTCGCAAAGACGTCCAATACACCATATTTGATCCACCTGGACCAGCATCAACCCGTTCGAGGGCCCGTTTCAATCTTTTAGACAACACAATTTCAGGGACAACAAATCACTGCTAATGCGAGATCTTACCCATCGACCGTTGGCATTCCGCTGGACAAGTATAGGTAAGCCATCTCAACGCATACAGAGTTGAATTGCACCCTTACCTTCCACAAACCATCTTGCCGGAGTCCTCAAGCGTAATCTCGGCGTTATCCGAGGGAGACACCGAACCCGAGTTTAGAAGCTGAAGCGTCATCGGCACTCTTCGGAAGTTCGGAGATCCTTCAATCCGTCTAAAGAAACCAGTTATAATCAGCAACGCAGAACAACGCAGACAAGTCGAGGGAAAAAAAAAAATTCTCACTCAGGAAGTGTCATCTTCTGCAAATTCGAGAAGAAATCGGATTTGATGATCGTCGACGCTGACAAAATGCTCCCAGAACGATTAACAACCACTTGCGTGACTTCATCTGGATCAGCCACGCCCGACTTGTCGTGTGCTCGTTCAAGAGGCCGAAGCGCGTTGATCCCATCACCAACTAGCTCTTTCTCAAATGTCTTGATGACTAGAGGGCTTTCGTTAATTATGAAACTATTACAATATCTGATGGCCAACCTGGGCGGTTCTTGACGAAAGTCTCGACGCTCTCGAACGACTGCATCGTATCCGGCTCGATGGAATGCAGGTAAGATTGGAACACGATCAACTCGAAGTAGCGTCTGAGGTTTTGTAACCCTAAAGAGACAATAGTATGAGAGTTAAACAATTAATAATGGGAGAACAAAACCTCACCTTTCGCCGTGTACAGTCGGATTTGTCTCTCGTCAGTAGCTTCCTCTGCACGGACACGCGAGTCCTCGATTGCATCGCGTAGGTTTAAAACCGCAGAGCATCGGTCGATGGCATCATCTACGGCGCGCTTCACCGCGGGGCCCTTGCGGATAACTCGCAAGAGGTCTGAAGAGAATGGAGCAGTCAGACCGGAAGCATGAATTTCCCTGGAACCCCATAATACAATACGTACTGTTGATTACTTGGTACGAGCGCCTATTCTGGGGTTTCACAGGCTCCATCAGGGTGAACGACATCGACAACGACCGAAGTCTTCCAAATGGGTGAGATGACGATGGGGTCATAGGCTGGTGGACTTGCAACCATTCACGAATGAGTATAAGAACAATCTGAAAAACCATCCATTAATTCGACGAATGGATAAAAAGGCAACCAATACGCACCGAAGCCAACGTACTCCTTCCACGACCAAGTTGGCAGTTGACCACGATCGGAGTACTAGGCGGTGTCCTGAGTACGACTTCGATCAGCTCCTTCAGGTCAGCGTAATCAGGGGGTTTCTCCGCCGTGATGGGGATACGGCAGTACTGCAGCGAGACGCCGTCGGAGAAGTGGCGCGACTCCATAATGTCTTTGAGGGCCATAACATCGTCAGGTTGGACCTCCTCCCAGATAGGAACGACGGTTCCGTCTGAAGTTTCGGTGTGCAGCAGGAGCCTGTGTCAAGTAAGTCAGCAATTCGCATGGATACCAAGGAGAGGTAAGAGGGTGGCATCTCACCTTCCGCCAAACGCGTTCAGTTCCGCAATAACATCATCTTTAAGCCGCTCTTCCAGAATCTCCAGCCTCGACGCCGATATCCCTCCATAATCTAGCAAAAAAAAGGTGAGAACAAGCAGCTAGCAAGTAAGAAATACGCCCACTCACCTTTCATATTCCTCAGAGAGAAATTCTCTCTTCTCAAACAATACGGAGCCCCATTGATATACACAATCGGCTCTTCCCGCAACGTGATCCAAACGACCTTTGGCGCATTCGGATGCGTGGCCTTCACCCGACCCACCACCTCGTCGATAGCTTCGATAGTGGGCTGACCGAGCGCGTAGATGTCAGCGTCAGGGATCTTGCGGAAGTTGATGGCGCCTCGGACACCGTCTTCGACCCGGTGAGACTCGCGTAACCATTGATCTGATTTGAGGAGCGTGCTTGGGTTCAAATTAGCTCAGATGCGGTATAGATATGTCGCTAATTCAACGAACCTTTCGCGGAGTATGATACCACTGCGGTTCTACCGTGATGTAAGAATGAGTGACAAAATCAAAAATTCTATAAAGTTAGCGCCATACCTTGACGACATGATCAGAATATTCATCCCCAAGAATCTGACCACCAGCGATAGCAACATCGTTTTTCTTCCCAGGGAGTAACGAACGAGTGGTAGAACTGGATTTAGACAGAGATGACAAGTCGTTCACGGGTGCGAACACATTGAGCCGCGATCCGTGCTGCTTGCGCAAGAACTTGACCTGACTGCGCGGGATATGTAACAATATAAGCAAAACCCAAGAAAATTAAAACCACAGATACTCACTTCCAAATCTCGGTCCGGGCCATCAGCCAATCCGAGAAACTCTGGGTGAAATGTTCGTCCGAGTTCTCGACAAAGCTCGCGAATGCGATTATAAAGAAACTAAGAGCAGATAAGAAATCGAGTTCGAGCGCAGAAACGGACGGACGTACTATTTTTCGAGAGCCCTTGTCGCTTTATTCAAATAGTCTTCGCCTTGAGGTTCATCCATGGTCGTAAGGGAATATTTTAACCGGTATATAAGGATATCTTCTCGTAAATTAATAACTTGGTCCGCTACCAACACATATTAGACCAATTTCCGAAGAAAAAAAAAATCGGCAGGGAAACACGAACTGGCATCGATAACACGATCCGCTAGTTTCTTCGCCTGCAGACCGTGATCTAAACACCCCAGCAAGCTTAGGATGATGCTGTAATTACCCGAATGAGCCCTTCGAAGATGTTCGAGAAGCGTAGGCTGGTTCATTAGCAACTCGATCGCGGATTGTGTGTTGTTACTCTTGAGGCCTACGAGTCCGACGTCAGTTTAGTAGGGGGATATCTGATAAAATCAAATCCTACATTGTTGCAAGAGATATGTAAGTCGCAGGAGTGATTTACTCAGTTCCTGTTGGGCATTAGCCTGCTCGAGGGACTGCAGAATCCGATTTTCCGTTTGCTATCGGGTAAACTTAATAAATAAAGGAAAACGTTGTTTGTATTGTGAATGAAACTTACGATGGACGTGGGCTGAATACTTGACAATGGATCATCGATACTTGTGCAGGAACAAGACACTACTCACAGTGTTTGTCCCTGGGCTCGGCGAAAGCGGAATGGTTCCAGCAACTGCCTTCAAGTTGAGAGCAAAAGGATCCGGTCCTCCCTTGTTCATGATTTGCTTGCGCCGCACTAGCGAAGCCGCTATCATGCCGAAGGTTGTGCGTACAGCACCCATACCACAAGAGAAGACGAGGGCCGTTTGGGTCGGGTCTGTGTCTCGGATAACGCGGAGGTATGCATCGAGGTAGTTGTCCTGCGTGAATAATGATCAATGAAAGGTTGTGAGTACTGAGAACTAGCTTACTTCGACCGGACGATCGGGAGCAATAGGAATGCTTGGGAAGGATGTTACATTCTGCTATGAGACGGTGAGGTTTTAATCGAGCATACCGGTGATACTAGATATATAACATGTAAATATATGCGTAAAGTTTGAATGAATGGAGCATACATCGACGTTCCATCCGTCCTTCTTCATGAAAGCCCACAGTTCTCGTGAGGTCTTGACATTTCCAGTATCGACTGCCGTCCAAGTGGGAAGGATCGCTCCTTCTCCGCTATCCGCAGCTAACCATTTATTCGGTCAAATGAATGGAGTCGGATCTTGATATCATTTCGTACCAACTTCGTTGTGTGTAAGAACCACACCCCCATACCTGGTCCCTTCTTGTAATATGTCATTCTTTAGTCTATTTTCGATCGCTTCAAGATTTTCGGCACGGTCAGATATAGAGAGGGTACGTCGCGGTTCAGATGCATCACGCAGAACAAATGGACGGCCAGATATGTAAACTGAGCAGGGTGATCAATTCAAGTAGTCTCATATATGGAGGGTGTCTAGAGACATCTTTATATCCTTAAGGACCTCTGTGGCCAATGACGTACCTATGGGCTCTTCTCGCGTAGAGAACCAGACGACATGAGAGGGGTTCGTGGTGATAGGTCGGGAGCGCAAAACCGAGAGAATAGCCCTCAGTCCTTGTGTTCGAGGTTGGGCAGCGCCGAAGATGTTGAGGTCTCCATGTCGGGAAGCTCTAAAGTTGGGCGCGCCGTGTACGTTGAGGTCGAGATCGAGAGCACGGCCTAGGACACAGTTTAGCCAGTCACACGAGCGAATTCATGGGAATAAACGAAACCTGAGGGGTAATGATCCGTCTTCAAAATGAAGCCTCGCGATAAGACGCTACCGCTTCTAGTCTTGACCAGGGATTGTTCAGATCGTTCAAGAAGGTCGATCAGGTCCAAAGATGTGGCACCCTTAGGTTCTTTGGGAAAGTGGGTATCGCTGGCACTGGGCGAAAGTTTACTCGAACCCCGGGGTATCGAGGCAGATCGAGTAGCAGTAGAGGACGTGTGTATTGTGCGTGGCGGCGCCGAAATAGCGCGGCCCTCATCTGAGAGGGCTGCTGACAGCAGACTTTGTCGTTGGGGCATACGGGGATGATGTATATTTCTGGTAAAGACCTGTGGGTAAAGAACACGTTGAAAAGGCGATCCAAGGACCATGCGACTCGGACATTGACAAGCGACAGAGAAGACAGAGGTTAGGGTTAGGGTCAGATTAGCCTTCAAAATTTATCCTTGTTGACCCCTTTACTTCTACCACTTCCAGTTCACCTCCAGTATTATTACCTTGGGCTACATGTTAGCATGAGAAGTTTTTAAGCCGATCGGATTTGTTTCTTCGAACCTCTGCGCATCGCACTTGCCAATAGAGTTTGGAACGACGAGGAGTGGCATGTAATTGTTCCAATCATGCTGTAGCATGGGATCGACACACCTGGCAGGACTTCGCGCAGCGATATTTCTGGTATGTTTCTGTAACCTTGAAAATCAAAGAAAAATTACAAGATTGCGAGGCCACGGTCAGAAATCCAACGAATTCTTTCGAAAATCTGAGCAAGGGATGGCCAGATCTTATCTGAACGACAAGCTACAGGCCTGCCACCGTGTATTCATTACCAGCAATAACCGTTGGACTCTCGTCACTTGTGATTTGTTGGTTCTGGAAACGAGGTCCAAAACCTTTCAAGAACCACCAGCTACCACCAGACCAAAATCATTGCCAAGATAAACAGGCTTTTCGTATTGCTCTTTCAACATTCTGTTTCCTAATTTACTTTTCTGCTCGCCTGATTTATGTCCTATTAATTCCCCTATTCGATGAATTAGCAATGTCGTTGTCTTTGTGAAAGCCTAAATTAGAGTGTCCTTTGCTGTGCAGTCAGCCGTTGACGTCAGCCGATCTCCTTTCTGTTGTCATTGCGATTTGGCTTGAACGATCATGCTTCCGTCCACTCCCCAATCTAGACCTCTCCTTCATTTCCTCATCTTCGTATTTATTTGTCTCGTTCTTCTCCTTCCCGCCCTCTTATTTATCAATCTGGCCAACCCATGGCCAGCAACCCTATATCCCTCGCCTACTACTGCTCAGGCCACGGTGAGCTCGTCACTCCGGGTGTTCAACGGCCTCTACTGATCAATTGTAGGTTACGGCCACGCCACGAGGGTATCCGCCTTTGCGCGCCACCTCTTGAGCGTGAAGGAAGAAGACCGACCTTTTGTGTACATCGTCTCGTCAGCCCCTGAGCATGTATTCTCGGACAGCATCGCGTGCGGGGCCAAATACCGTTACGCCGAGATCGACCCAGTCATTGTCCAACCTCTAGCGTGAGTGCTAACTGTTGTACTTTGACCTATCTCAACTCCTGCAGGTATCGCGTTGACCGGCGCAAGAGCGTGGAGGTCCTGAAGAAATTTCTGGATAAAAAAGACGAGTTGCTCGAGAGAGAACGGCAGTGGCTTCTTCAAATAAAGGCGCAGTGCGTTCTCAGCGATGCGGCTTTTCTCGGGTGGTGAGCTCTTTCATTCTTTGCCCTCTACAAATTTCCTCATGATTCTCAGCTTGGCGGCGAGCGCGGCAGGCCTGCCTTCGATCCTCATCACCAACTTCTCCTTTGATTCCGTATATTCATACCTTTCCACCCCTATGTTGGATATTACTCCATCTCTACACCACATCACTCGCCACAAGGACCCCAATGTTCTAGACTTAATTCCTGATATACCCATCCCCCACGATGAGCTCGCGCCATTAGTCGAAGAAATCTACGCAGGATACCGTTGCGCCGACCTACTCATCCGTCTGCCTGGCCACATTCCTATACCCTCCTTTTTTGTTGACCCACCTCTGCCGTCATTCAGATGGATTGACATCGATACCCGACGGCTGCGGCCCGAAATTATGACCGCATCTAATAAACGCGCGCTCCTTCCGAGCTTGCCGTTCACCTCACCCAGCCTGACTCGTAAAAAGATCATCAGGTCCGTCATCCAGGCGCCATTGCTAGTCCGACCACCCTCTTCAATCCTATCTGTCTACACACCCGAGGGAAGGTCGCGGCTGCTTTTATCCATCGGCGTTCCGCCCGGCCTGCATGACCCCGAAACGACCAAGGTCCTCATTGTTTCCTTCGGTGGTCAGGTCTTCAAGCGCCCTCCTTCAAGCCGTCCGTCCAGCAGAACTCCTAGCAGGAACTCGAGCCGCGAAGACATCGCAGCCACTGCGTTGTTGCCCATCGATACCAACCAATTATCCCAAGACATTCCGAGCACTCCGCGTTTCGATTCGCACCTCGCGTCGCCTACCATAAACGGCCAGCCCCCCCGCCTCGCAACACCATGCCACATCTGGATCCCTGGCGCACCGCCCGCTTCCAAGCCAATTCCCACATCTTTATCCCAATCTTCAAGCATCAGCATACCCACCTTCAACACCATCCCACCAACGACCTTCTTGGAAGATTCCTTCTACGCTGAAGATCTCCCCCAGCTCCTCCCCGACCCATCTTGGATAGCCATCGTCTGCGGGGTATCGAAAGAGCAATGGACCGAGTCCGAGTTGCCGGACGGGTTCTACGTCGCACCGAAAGATGTATACATGCCCGACCTCACGGCGTTGGCAGACGTCCTTTTAGGGAAGCTTGTAAGTCTCGACGTCATCTATGTTTTCCCGTCAAAAAAAATAACTCTTGGGGCGACACAGGGATATGGAACGGTATCCGAGTGCCTCGACGCCTGTACGCCATTCGTATACGGTTCGTCGGCCTTTCCTAATTTTTGTTTCTGAGCCACTAAATACAGTCATTCCAGTTTCCCGACCGCTTTTCATTGAGGAGCACGGCCTGCGACTGCTTCTGGACCAAGAAGGCGTTGGGGTGGAGATGTCGAGGCAGTCTTATGAGGCGGGTGATTGGAGCGAGAAGATAAGCGAGGCTGTGGCTTTAGGAAGGGAGGCGAAGAACAGGAAGCGGAAAGAGATGGAGGTGGAGATGGCAATGAACGGCGCCGCGGTCAATCCGAGAGAAGAAGCAGGGAGGGGATTGGCGCGGACGGTTGTTGAGTGGGTTAAGGATCGGTGGAGTGAGGGGGATTGTTAGAAGTTGGTAAGTATTATTGAAATTTGGTGATTCCTTGTTGGCTAATTTGTATGTTCAAGGGGAGGCTATGTGAGTGTCGGAATGGGTTATCCCGCGTGGAATTTTTCCTATTTTACCTTATAGTACCTGGATATTTCTTGTATCTTCCATTTAGTTGTCATTGACCATGAGAATTCCTGGTTCAGACACCTCGCTGATGTGGTACCGTGTCGACGTCGTGATAGGTGTATGCTTTTTTTTACATCTGTTTTGATCTTCTTTCTGTTTATGCACATTTCATATATATACCCCACTCACTCTAGAGTAGCGCCTCAGTCTATATAGCCTGACTGAGGTGAGCTATATTTATTTCCACCTACATTCTCCTTACCATACCATAGTTACCTTTTGTGTGATGATCTAGGGTATTTCTTCTCGCCACGACTTGCACTGGGATTCCCGGCCATCATAAATACTCGCTTGGTCAGGATGCCTCATTTTCCAATGCAAACAGCTATTTAACGTTCTGCTCGATCTGAGCGACCATGTGGGCGAGGAGAGCAGTGGCTGATTCTTGGGAAGTCAGGCTAGGTAATGCGATCGCAAAACCTCAATTAACGCTGGAGAGCTACAATTACACTTCCAGGTGGTCGTCTCTCAGCCACTTCCCACTTCAAGTTGATCCATGCTTAATACCCCGTTTTCTGCAGCAGTTAGGAAGTCCTCGAAGAAGCGGATATACTTTGCACTTTGCGGCGGAGAACCTTAAATATCAAGAAAATAAAACTTAGACTTCAAGTATTTCTGATAGAAAAGTTATGTTTTACAAGGAAGGTCTTCTATTTTAGCCATCCCACCAACAACAGCTGCGAGAGCTTCTCTTATCCATTCCTCATCCTCACGCCATAGTCCATCCGCACCCCATGTATGGACCCGATGAACTGCATCGGCTAGTCTTCGGTCTATCTCAAGTGTCGCCCATTCCTCGTCGTCAGATGGATCAACATAACCTTCCAAGCCAAGAAGGTGGTACCCAATGAGTTCGGAGAGATCTGATTGGAGTATGTACCTTGTACCACAAAACCGAGGATAGTGACGCATCATCCGCAGAATAGACGCATATACTGCAGGTGGCGAAGGAACGAGAATCGACTGACAGCTAGAGGGAGTCATATGGTAAGGTGGTTTTTCTTCCATTTCCGAGAGAGAGAGGGTTGAAAACGAGAGGGGATATAGTGTTAAATGTTGAACAGACGCTACTGATGTTGCGCGAGTTATCCTGTGATAATGTCCCTTAGCTCGAAAATCTCCTTCAGTACTCAAGTAAAGATTCGTGGGAGGGGTTATCGGCAGTCCGATCTCTAACAGGATAGCTGATGCACGTTCTAGATCGCCGTCTCGAACAAGATAGGAAAAGCTCTGGCCACGGGGAAATGACGAAGTAAGCGGCAGAAAATCAAGAGAAGTAGGAAGATATACATTTACGCAACGAGGAACGTTCATTCTCCTTTGAAGGAGAGCGCGCCATTCAATCAGCTCGATACCCGCGTTCTGTAGATTGGACAGTGCAATGTCGACGATTTCGGCTGGCTTGCAAGCAAAAATGTCCTTGGCTTCCAACTGCGGGGTAGAATGAATGTGTTGGTGTACATGGGATAACGCTAGACTTGTTGACAGTTCGCCATTCATAATGGTAGATGGTGGTCAGGAAAAGGGAGATGAGGCTGACAACACTTTTTAAAACTCCGCAAGGCTTCGTAATCACGAAGTTGTATTTTTTTATTTTAGCAACACTCACCCTCTCATCTCTGACCCTGTTTGCGTGCAGGTGCGAATTCTTGATCTAATTCCATTACCTTGAGAACAATACCTAACTAGTCCTAACTTATCTCCCAATTTCTCTTTCCCTCTAAGTATACTCTAGTCATCACCGCTCACAGTTCAGCGTTCACGCACTTGAAACCTCTCCGTCAGCTGCGACCTGTGCGCTATTTTACAAGTGTACTCCATTATATATTATATACATGTTCTATATGCTTATTTAAAATAGCTTCAAGGGAGGTGAGGAATTTTGCAAGAATTTTGAGAGACTTGTCTGAATTTGGGGGGTAAACAACGTGCCGTACGGCCGTTGATCGGAGTCGAAAGGTTTGTGTGTTTGGTTGAGTGGGTGCGGTCCCTGGTGACCATAGACTGGCAAAATTGTACCCCCGCTACTATGTTGAAAGCGTCTAGCTGACATGTAATCAAGCTTATGGATCCTCGCTCGCCTTCTTTGCGTTTGTGCACGGACCCTTAGAAGTCGAAGCATAGATATCACCCACTTATAAGCGTCGCTTTTTGTCTTTGGTACCTCGGCCTTTTCGCTTTGTAAAGTTTTCCCCCTTTTTCTTTCTAACCACGGACTACTCACCAATTCCCTTAGACTAAAGTTCACGTGGTCTAAGACCGTCAAGATTACAAGTTTACCCGTCACCATTAGCCAGGTCTTTCCCTATGCCAACCAAGCCAATATCCATATCTACATCCCGCAGCGAACAAACAACGGCTGCCATAGTCCTCTCGGAGATCTTGACTAAACTTAACGTCCCGCATGCATATATTGGCGGTTTCGCGTGGTCTCTACTTGGAAGTGATCGGCAAACACAGATAAGTTTCGTCGTTTATTCGTATCTGTTGGGCACTCATTTTATATGCACGATATTGACGTGCTGCTCCAAGTTGAGGACTCCAAGGATGTCCTTACTCTCCGCGAGAAGTTGTCCGAATTAAATGAACACTTTGTATTAGCTAAGTTAAAGCTATACTATGTCAAGGTGCGCTGCTTCTCCCTTGCAAAATAACACTAACCGGAATGGGTGATAGGAACTCAAAGAGAACCTGACCCAAGAAGAACTCGTCTACGAGGGCACGGACAATGTACTAATTGAAATGTTGCAGACTGGGATACTGGGTTTACCGACGGTTGCGGAGCCTCTTTACCCAATCGAGGTTGAGAATAGTAAGAGTAAGTGCCTTATCGGATATATTAAGCCTCTTGCATCTCACCTATATTACGATCACAGCCATTTACATACTGCATCCAGGGGTTCTCATCCTAACGAAAATGAAGAGATGGTACCACAATGTCGATTCCACACGACCAGCGACAATGTCGAAAAATCTCAGCGACGCGCAGGACTTGACGTACCTCATTCAATGGATGGCAGAAAGGGACTTGACGATAGGCTTTCAGCTTTACCGGGGAAAAACTAGGGATGATTTACTCGAGTACGTACGCAAATTCCACGAGAAGATATCTAGTCAAGACAAAGGGTTGTGGAAGGCACTAAAGAAGGCGATGAAGCCCGAGGACTGGAATTCACTGCATACATCTCCACAGTAAATGCCTTACCGCACTGTTACGCTTTCCTTCTGCCCACTACCCAGTCGTCTGCCTGGCGACGCCAAGGCGGTGGATAATGGGACAGGCATTGTGAACCACTTGCGTATGATGTGAATGGCTGGGAGGGTGGAGGCATGCGTTGGAGTCATGTCGATTTTTGGAGATGATGGACGGTTGAATGGTCGGAATTGCTAGTATTACGTTGGGAAAACGATATTTTCATTTTGTAACATAACGGTTATGTAAAAATGGACAAAATGAAAAGTAAAGCAAGTAGAGCGCCTGACCTAGGCCTCCATGATTTTTCTGCAATTGATTCAATTGTACTTTTATTGATCATGTAATGTAAGTTTTAAATGTCCAAACAAATCAGAACTTCATCACATCGAATTTGTGATATGATGCAAATGAGCCCTGATGAACTTATTTTAAATCAAGACGCTCCGTGGGCCTCAACATTAGATGAATGTGTCTGGGCACATCACATATATCGAAGTCTGTCTAGGAGAGACTAAGTCTTTCACTATGCCAGCCAATTTGAAGCAAATATCCATATTAAAGCATATTTACACCCCGCACCGAACAAACAACGGCTGCTATAACCCTCTCAGGGATCTTGACTAAACTTAACCAATCAATTTACCCCTACATCAACGAGGTATTTGTATTTTGTTCTTGTTTAGCACCATCTTGTTGATTATTTCATAAAATAGCTTGTGGGGAAGCTTGACATTAATAGTAGAGATGAATGGCAAAAGGTCGGGTATTACGCTGGGTTTATCGTTGAGTTTATCTCTTTTCTGTGTCAAGAAAGATGAGGCCAATACTGATCGGGACCTGGTGCCATTCATTGTAGAAATCGTTATTTTTTGCGACAGAGGCTATCACCGTGTTTCAGTCATCTGATCGCATTGGGAGAAAGTCGGTCCTGTTGTTTGCGATGGTCGGGACGGTTTTATCCATGCTGTTCTTTGGGTTGTCTCGCACATTCTCTGCCCTTGTGATCAGGTTAGACTGTGTCTTTACATGGTTCTTTGGCTTGTCGTTGACTTGGATCAACCTCAATCATCAGCCAGTGTTTATGCGGGGTGCTGAATGGTAATATTGGTATGTACCTTCTCCTTTTACGAGGATATACCAACAACGACACACTCCCCGAACCTCGGCTGCCGGGAGGCAGCCGGAGTTTTAATCGCCCTAACCGCCAACCTAAGAGCGCGCTACCGCGCGAAAAGACATATATACACTAACCCTAACGCTAACCTTAACGCTAACCCTAACGCTAACCCCTAACGCTAACCTATAACGCTAACCTGCGTCTTAACCTAGTGCTACTCGAGTATAGCCCAACCCAAACCCTAACGGCGCCTATTCGGCAGATACTGCAGAGTGTCAAAACTAGCCCAATGGCAACCTCCGGCATGCAATTTGATGAGCGACACATCGTCATGTGCCTGAGTGTGTTGGGTGTCGTTGTTGGTATACCCTGTCCTTTTACCTGCGTTCACGTATTCACTGTGAGTGTCACCGATAACTTGAAGCTACGAGGGGGAGGGCATAGGCATGAAGTAAAATCATGGAAAAAGCAGGAGAAGACGGCCATCTTAAAGCGAAAATGCATACGGTGTACCTCATTCCACTTCGGCCAGAGTCTTCACACGGACGCGGGAAAGCCGCGATAGGTGCCGTAGAGAGAGCCAGTGTCTGGACCCCGATAATAGTGTTGGCAACTACGAGGAAAAGTCAAGTTCCAATCTTATGTTATTTGTCATCGGGCAGATTTACAATCCAAAACTAATATTTAATATTCGCACCTTTCAGCAAAACCGGCAAGAGCAAGCATTAGCCTCAGCCAACCATGCATGGGCAGAGCATTCCGCCGCTGTAAGGCGCTTCTCTGGATCTAGACGAAGACAGCTCTTGATGAAAGACGCGGCTGCAGCTGCCTCATCTTTGTGCAATAACTCTGAAAGACTCTTTTCGATGGAAACAACTAGCCCGCTCGTCGTCTCGTTATATTCTTTCCTTTCATTATTATTGAGCCATGGTTCGGGAACCTCGTCTTGCAGGACCGTACGCATTTTTGCGATTCGATCGGACATGCTCCCTTTGGAGTTGAAAGGTGTGCGTCCCGTCAGGAGTTCGAATGCCTGGAAGTGTTGGTTCATGAGAGAGGGCCCAAATAAACTTCCACAATCATCGTACCCGACGTACCGTATACCCGAGCATCCAGATATCGGTTTGAGGTGAACACGACCCCTCCCGTAATAGGGTCTCAGGTGCGGAGAGATAATCAACGTTCACCTCCACTTTGTATGTTGGGTTTTGAGCTATTATTAAATAACTAAACTGCATGAAGTAACGCAGAAGAGTGTTCATACCGTGGCCAAAGTTATTAAGATTAATCGGCCAATCAGCGACTCTTCGTCTCTTGTCGTTCCATTTGAAATTATGAATTAGCGGCTGTGAACGCACAGTGATGTATTTCTTGATTGTCCTAGTGGCTGGAGCCGGTTCCGAGGTGAGAACCGGATCCAGGAATTCAGGCTGCACCGCAATTGAGAGAAAAATATTTTCAGCTTTGACGGCTGGGAGTAATTTAGCAACAAAATCATTATGAAAGGGTGAGGAGCATACCTCCATGCATTATCTCAGCGCGATGCAAGATTTTGAGCGAATCGGCAACAGTGCCAACGATGCGCTGGACTACATGGAGAGGGAGCCGTTTGTTTTCGGCTTGTCGTCGCAAATCCTGAATGGAAGTGCTTAATGGATTCATCAGAATGCAAAGATGTGACCCATGTTTGCTCTCTTGCCAGAATTTCCCTTCGAATGGTGGAAGGTGCATGGCGGGATCGATCCTTTTCAATGACTGGAGAACGGGAAGTTCTACGCGGTTGGCGCGATCTGAGGCAGCGACTGTGTAGATCTTGACGGCAGAGTAGGCAGCGGGTTTGGGGCGCAATACAAGCCACACGGAAGATCTAGGACCATATCCAAGCTTGCGTACCACTTCGTACCGATCTCCATTCAGTTTTTCACCAATCGACGCTGGGTAGTATCCGCCGCCTTTAGCAGAAGGAAGTTCGAGAGGTTCTTCGGGAAAGGACACTGGCATGGATCGAGGGAGTTACGTTGAGGTCGCTTTCAAGAGGTTGTGGTCCAGGTTATACTTGTGCTAGGGACCACAGCCTTTGTCAAGATTGATGGTACCATAACCACGGGCGCACCAACATGATTGATCAATGTCATCTCAAATCAATGGACCGGAGCAATTACAGCTAGTTGCAAATTGATGGACCCACTTTGCGCTCGTGCTCTTTGTTTAGTCTTGGAGCATCTACAAATAATTCTAAGCTCAATCAGGTAGTCCAATGCTGGCGATCAAGTTCCCGACAGCGCACATCCTTGAATGACCTAGCTTAGATTTATTTGTACAGCTTAAACAAAGGACATTATATGCCAGTGAGCGCTGGAAACCTGAAGTGGGTCTATCAATTAGCAACTAGCTGTAAACCTCACCTCACCAAATCTTTCTATCGTTGAGATCACAGCCTTTGCCTTGATCGCATACGTAAAGAAGGCCCACTTCAGGTTTCCAGCGCTCATGTGGGCCTTTGTTTAAGCTGTACAAATAAATCTAAGCTAAATCAGGTCATTCAAGAATGTGCGCTGTCGGGAACTTGATCGCCAGCATTGGATTAGCTTGGAATTATTTGTAGATGCTCCAAGACCAGGGGGTCCACAATCAAGCATCTAGGGGTTATTAAAAGCACTATGGGGGAACTTACAGATGCCACAAATCGGGCAGAGGCATACGCTCTGATGACGGTGGTTTGGGCGTTGGGTGAAACTTTAGGGTAAGCAATTTAACGGCCGCTTGGGACGAGTACCCACTTTCTTCCCTAACTACTACTATAGGCCAATACTCGGGGGTTATTTGACGCGACCCAATGACCGCTTCCCAAAGGTGTTCACCGGCCAATTTTGGAAGGAGTATCCCTATTTCCTCCCTTGCGTCGCCACCTCAGGTTTTGTGTTTGGAAGTCTGATAATTGCCGTGCTTTTCTTTGAAGAGATAGGTCGCCTTCTAAGTAGTTCTTGCTGCGGTTGAGGCTCAATTAATTACATCAATTTAGACCGTGCACACACGGAAGCCGAGAGCCAACACATTGTATTCTCTACTACCATCCGATTCTTTTCTCGAGCAGCAACGAAATAGCGCATCTGATCACGAGCGCTGTGTCGATATCCCTGTTCGCGGACTTCTTACTTTCCCAGTTGTCATTCCAATTGCCAACTATGTATATGACCTTGGCCTTCCTCGACATCTCAGAGTCAGTAAACGCTCTTATCCCATTCTTCCACATGCCCATTGCCATGGGAGGCTTGGGCCTTAACCTGGTGAGCATCGGTTACATCATGGGACTCTATGGGGCAGGTACTGGCGCCTTCCAAGTTCTCTTCTTTTCCAAGCTTGTGAGGAGGTTTGTTTGGTCTCGAATTTTTATATTGACATTTTTATGCGTTTGCACTGTGGTTAGGATGTATCTTCATGCACGTCACAGAATCGGCGCATAACCAGAAATCCCTTGGCGCGACAACCACAACCACAAAACATTTGACAAGGAACGAGTCACTCATTTGTTATTTTTATTTTTATTTTTTGCAATCGAACCCAAAAGAGTTGCTAAGTATTCACTTTCCTTAACTACACTTGGCTAAACATGAGGCCTTGGGGATGGTACAGATAATTGGGATGGGCTACGTCGCATGGAAGGACTCGGAACCGCCTGGATATGGTGTTGTTGGTGTGCTAGGAATGGTTGAATCAATCAAGCGGATAGAGAACGATACAGGTGAACACGAAAGCTGATATCCACGCGAAGAGCCATCGTTCCAGAAGATCTCAAAGACCCAAATTATCCAGGTCCGTGGAACTATTGCAAGCAGTCGCGTCCCTGTGTTTAACAAATTCTTCAAGCCTTTAAGAGATCTAGTTAAATTGGATCCATGGAGGGAGCGTTGATGCAAACTCAATAGGGCTTGCGCATGTCTAATGAAGCAGTGATATAATAAAATCCGTGATAACGTTCCGGAAAATAAATAGGTATAGTCGGGTAATAATATATCCTTGCCTTTCCATAATATCGTGGATTGAACGTATCTAAAAAATGGCGCGAACCAAACCGCCCCCAATCGCCGACCCTAAGGACATGGAAAGAAAGAAGTCAGCAAAACCAGTCAAATCATCCTGGCACCATGGTTACTCACCGGCACCGAAACCAACACCGCCCACAGCAGAATGTGCCAGCTAAAAAAAGAAATACACAGCGTTTCGAGATGAGTTCCAGGAGGGCAACAGAGTATCGATTTCAAAGAACTCACAGTGCTCTTGTATTTGCCAAACTTGTCCTTCTTCTCCTCCGTTCCAGGGGCCTCTTGGAGGCCCGAACTATTGACACCTTGACCAGGCGGCGGGGGTGCAGCAACACCGTGGTACGCTGCACCGAATGGTTTGTACGCCCTCTGTGCTGGTGCTGCCGGTGCAGATGTATCGACGGGTTGCGCGATTCTTTCCACATAGGCTGACGGGAAAAGACCTTGCTTCCCATGCACTTTCCCCGTCCACCAATCCGCATTCGTCTCTTCCACTAGGTCGATGATATCCCCAGGTTGGAAAGAGAGGTCATCAGCGTCCTATTAAATTGGAATGAAATTAGGGGCAACCGGATTATCTTAGAAGGGAGGGTCAAACACGAACTTCGCCGCTGTACGCCCAGAGTGCCTTGACTTGCGGAAGAGTTGATCGAGCGGGCGGTGGAGGAGCAGGAGAGCGAGTCCCAGGTGTACTGGAATTCTGGACCATATTAGAAACACGCGCAGCCAAGCCGTTGATCCCACTTGGGTTTGGGCTGTTGGCAACGTTTGGAAGCTTGGTCAAGATAGATGATGCATCGTTTTGGGAAATATAGTCCTGCGATGCCAGAAAGTTGACGTTCTGCTCGATCTGGGCGACAACGTGGGCGAGGAGAGCAGCAGCCTGGGGGTCTTGGGGAGCCATGGATGTACAGAAGAAAGGGGATCACCGCCAGTGGCTGTGTAATCCACCTATTATTACGTACAACATCTCTTCTTTGCAACATCACCATCCCTCGCTATGTAGGATAACCCGCCCAAACTGCCCAACGTCAATGGCAGCTGATCACACGCAATACCCGCCATATCGATGTGACTACGGTACGTCGCCATCTCGCATTCTTACCTTCCATTTGTCTCTCCAATATCAAGCCTTCTAACCGCCTTCCTGAACAGTGTTGTGGATCGACGAAGACCGCAAGACCTTCCCATGCTCGTCGAAGTCTCCGAGTAGCTCTCCCCATCCGGGAATGATAAACCAACCCACCGTGCACAAGTTCCAATTGGAATCTTCGTGGCCTTCATCCCCCAATTTCTCTTGGTCGTATTTGCTCGCGTCTCCAACTCTATCCCACCCTCTTGGCATTTGGGTTGCAGTTGATACAGGTTATCTGGTGGAGCTTCACTGCAGAGGATCTTATTTTCCTTAAAGCAAACCATGTCGCGGACACCCTTGAATTCGACAAGCACCTTCACTCCAGGACACTACACCCCATCTACGTCACCCATCTATGTCACAACCCCCTCTAGAGAGAGGCTATGTTCATATTCACGGGCAGTTGAAGCTGATGGCCTGGGAAGGTGACCAGCGAGCGAGGATCGGATGATAGGTGTGAGGAAACGTCAAGGACACTGCCCCTTTTGAATGGTCACCACCTGTTATATAGCCAGTCTATGACCTCAGCCCCGCCTAGTACCATCAAGAATCCGCCTCACCGCCACTGACAGAGTCAACAGCGATTTACAAACGAAAACGGACAAAAATAAATTCATGGTGCCCCCTGTTCAGAGACCAACGTCGCTGACGACGAACCAAGGCTACTGTCACCCTCGCCCTCCAGGCGTCAAGTTGGTTCTAGATGCTGGAAAGCGCTGTATTATTGATGGAAATTATGACGACTTCAGACCACAGCGCGGCCTCAATTGTTGTTCCACAGGTTATTAAGATGGGTGCTGTCGGTGCTAACTAATCGTAAGTCCTATTCGAGTATTACGAGTGTTTTTATTTCTAATGTGAAGACGTAAAGATATGGAAAGACTTTTTTATTTGTTAATCATTCGACCAACGGAACAAGGGCATTTGTTGGATCTCAAAGAATTCGGAGTGTCTGTTTCCGAGCTCGTCGTTCCAGGCTTTTTTCTAGTCATCTCTTTTGACAATGCGAATAGTTAATTATTGGATTTTGGATTCTTCGGAACATCTGCCCTCGGTCGTCGCAATGGATACATTCGGTGCTTAGGTTGATGTTAATTGTATGTCCTGTTCGAGCATGCATGAACATTTCGATATCTAACATCAATGAACACAGAAATACTCCTTTTGGTCACTTATACCGTACGGAACAAGGGTGTTTCTGGAATTTCCAAGAATGCGGAGTGTTTGTCGTCCCAGGCTTTCAGCTCTAGAAAACAGCTAATTTAGGGGGTTTGGGATTCTTCGGAATATCTGAGCGTTGTCGCCGGTCGGTCTCAAGGATGTCCTTATCTTACGTTCCACCGTTGTGCCATTTTCTACGCGCTATCACCCCTCATAACCGAACACTACTTTGCTTTGAAATTCTATATGTGCAAGTAGGAACACGTGAATCTCAAACTATTATCAGCCTTGCCGCCGCTCAACAGCACAGCACGACACACCATCTCACTCTTACTGCCAGCAAAACTGAGCGCCGAGCGGGCAAGCTCATTCATATAACCCATCTTCGCAATATCGTTTCCTCATCGCCATTCTTCTACCAGCTCATCACGAAGGAATCTAGCTCGAGAGTAATAAAGGTACGCCGTGATGTCTATGTTGATTCATCTTTTCGCGCTAACATCCAGCTAGTTTTAGCAACATCGGGATGTCCATGTACTCACAGGGAACAAATATCCGTGGTGGAGAATTTAGGGCCATTAATCAGATAATTCACACCGGCGAGTTTGCATTGTCGTTCTATTCTGAGATAAAATCTGCAGGTTTAAATCGGGTAGGTATTCAGGTTTTGAGCCAGGCAATCCCACATGGCGCCATGCACGATTCCGCAAAGTGGGATCCACCTCCTCGATGTCATCCAGGCACACGCGAGAAGGCTATCCAGGACATCATAGGCTCGATCAAAAACCAGCCCCATCCTCCACTGTCCTCTGGGTTAGCGGCGCGGGGGTTGGGAAATCGGCGCTCATGCAGAGGATCGCAGAACTCGATTGGATCTATTTCGGAGGCAGCGTTTTCTTTAGGCGGGGCAACGTGAAGAATCATTTATTTTCCACGCTCGCCTACCAACTCGCAATGAACATACATGGCATGGTCGAGCCCGTTAATCGGGGCATGATTCAGGACTTTTCCCTACCCAAGATCTTAAGAGGTCCGCTGCTGTCCAACTGAAACGACTCATCATTGAACTAATCCGACTCCTCCCAATCCCTGCTCGTCCTACTATAGTCATCATCGACGGACTTGACGAGTGCGAAGACTTCAATTCGCAGCGTGATATCCTCATATTGATTGGTCAAGTCACAATGGATCCCAATATCGCCATTCGGTTCATCATAGCGAGTCGCCTCGAATATCAAATTTACGAGGTGTTCAACAAGGAACCGTTGTTTTCGAAGACTTGCCGTCCTGCCCTCGACGAGGTATGATACCGCGACTGATATCGAACGGTACTTGCCATCCGATTTGCCCAAGGATGGCTTTTAAAAATATGATAGCAGCCCGTCCCTCCGCAATAATACCTCTGCAACATATTATATAGTTAATAGGCTTCGAGTGAAAAGTGATTTCATGCAAATTGGAGTACTATTAGTCGTCAAGATACTGTCTGCTCACTGATCCAGCGAGCCCTTATTGGCTATTTTCATTCCATCCGGGATACTATTCAAGACTCAGGGTAGTGATTGGCGAGAGTGTGAGCGTGAGTGAACTAAATAATAAATTGCAAGAGCCTAAAAAGAAACACCGCATTCAATGAGGTTGACATAGTGAGGTACCAAAGCCACCCACAGGGGGGACTAGAATACCAGGTTATTTGATCTACTTCAGCTAATATGCACTACGATCTATGTATCCATCCTCTTTTTTCCCTGATATTGAGGAAGACATGGAGAGTTGAAACCAACTTGATTGACCCAATCCATTACCTGCACATTTCTTGAAAATCAACTGCATGTCAATCTGCAGATAAGAGCATGGGACATGAGTTCATGGGATACTGTATAAGTGGGTAGTAAGAATATAAGACTGTAGTGAGATGGTGAATCAACTTGAAGAAAGATATCAATAGCCAAAGTGCACATAAGGAACCCATGTCAAGAATGAAGCATCGCTTTGTCCAAGACTCTCTCGAATTTTCCCCACAGCATGATCCAAGGCATAGGCAGCCTGGGTACTGTCTAATGCCTGTGATGCCCCTTTCTCTGTGAGCAAGTATCGATAAAACTCCATTGCAAACTCTGGCCCATGCATATCCGAAATGCTCCACATTGTCCCAACCACGCCACGATAACCAGCGGCAAGCATGCCAGCAGCAAGATGGACAACTTCCTCTGACAAGTCAAGGTCTCCTTTGCTTGTCTGACATGCTGAAAGGAAGGCCACATCAGGGTTTGGAATCTGCTGCCGCATGATCTCAAGGAGCTCCAGGCGACCATTGTGGAGATGAACACCACTCTTGAGAGGATCACTTGCATCCTGGATGCCATGGCAGGCAAAGTGAACCCAATTATGAGTCTTCATTTCTGTCTTCACTTTGTCTGTGGTGGCCCCAGCATCTTCCAACAACAGTGTGGTGATCCCAGATCCATCCATCAGTACTTTGAGATCATGGGTCTCCTTTCTAGTCCAGGGTATTGAGGGAAGCCTGGGGGTATTTGGTTGGCTGATAAGAAAGAGGTTGGTATATTTGGAGAGGGTGGCTGATGCATTGCATTTCTCATTAAGGGAGTGAACAGTTGGTGTGTATGATGAAACCACAAAGTCAGAGACACACTGTCCTGCTTGGTATGTTGAGCTGTAAATCCCTGCTGCATGAAGTGGAAGAAAGGCAAGCTCGCCAGTTGGGCACCACCATATGCGACGGCGCTCTAAAGGGTTGGGACAAGATTCAAGCTGCCAGTGAGAGTGCAAAAGATGAGTATAAATAGATTGAGAATCAGTAATAACTTACTGTGTATCCCAGTGCTTTGAGGATTGGTTGTGCAACTTTGCACCAGAGCTCTTCCAGAATAAGCAACATAGAAAATGGGGCATTGAGAGAAAGACGGAAAGTAGAGCGATCTCCTTTCTCTGCCTCCCGTTGGTTAAGAAGGGTGGATTGAAGATGGTTCTGAAGTAGCTTTGCTTGGGCAAGACTGAAATTCTCCAGAGGAATATGCAGAGGCTCTTTGATCCCAGCCAGAAGAGCCAGTGCATCACATCGATTGTCATAAAGGTTGAAGATGATAACTGGACCATCAGATGGTAATGAGGAGAGGAGGTGGGTGGTATTAGGTGGGTGAAGAAAGTCATGGAAATCTGGAAGACCACGAATCTCTTTGAGAAGTTGCCTATAGTCTGCAGCATGGAGGGTATGATCTCGAGTGTCATCCTGAATGTGAATCTCTTCTGTGAAAGTGAGATAGGAAGGGGGAATGGACAAGGCTGAACGAACTCCATCAGACTCTAAAGCATTTGCTGCCTTTACAAAACGATCTGCCAAAGATGGGTTTCTCATGCAGAGATTGTCAATTGGAGTATGGAGTTGGTTAAGCTGGTTCCACACCAAGCATCGGCCTTGCTCAAACCATTCAAGTGCAAGCTCAAGTTTATTCCATTTGAAAGCAGTTGCCACAGCAATTGCTACAATAGGAGGATAGCCACGGAGTCTAGCATAACGGCGATGGATTGTTTGTTCCAACCCAGCAAGTTCTGAGAGTAGACCAATGGCAAGAGCAGAGTCAATCAAGCAATGAGAGTCACCACACTCTGAGGATAGCATGGCTGCAAATGTGGCAGCTCCTAGACGAATGGTTGGGGAGCCATTTGCCTCAGCAGCCTGGCGGTAGAAAGCTATGCATTTCTCAATATCTGGGGGATAACAGGTGCACTGGAAGCGGAGATCATAATATCTGCCAAGATTGGCAAATAAACCAGCAAGGTTAGTATTGCCAGAAGGAGTGGATTTGAGAGCACTCTCTTGGTGGGATATGGCACAGTCAATATCTGTGAGATCACCACTGGATTTAAAGCGCTCTGCATATGAAAGTCCAAGGTTATTCAACCAATTTGAATGGTTGACATGGTTAGAAGGAGTGGATTTGACAGCACTCTTGTGGTAGGATATTCCATGATCAATATCTTGAAGGTCACCAGTGTGTTTAAAGCGACCTCTATATGAATCTCCAAGGTTGTTGAACCAAGTTGGAAGGTCAGCATGACCAGAAGGAGTGGCTTCAACAGCACTCTGGAAGTATGATTCAGCAATGTCAATATCCTGGAGGTTTCTAGTGCGGTCAAAGCGAGATAAGTATGAAGCACCGAGGTTGTTCAACAAGGTTGGAAGGAAAGCATTGCCAGAAGTGGATTTGATGGCATTCTTTTGGTGGAATATGGCAAAGTCAATATCCTTGAGGTCATGCATGCGTGTGAAGCGCTCTGTATATGATTTTCCAAGGTTGTTAAGCAATTGTGGAAGGTCAGCATGGTCAGAGGGAGTGGATTCAACAGCCCTCTGGATGTGGGATATGGCTTGGTCAATATCCTGGATGTCGTCACTGTATTTAAATCGACTTGCATATGAACCTCCAAGGTCATTAAATCTACTTGGAAGGCTGTTGTCACTGGAAGGAGTGGATTCAATAGCCCTCTTGTGATAGAGTATGGCATGGTCATTATCCTGGAGGTTGCTAGTGTGTTCAAAGCGCTGTGTGTAAGAATTTCCAAGCAAGCTTAACCAAGAGGAAAGTTCAGCATGACTAGGAGTGGTTTCAGCACCTTGCTGTTGGAATATAGCACAGCCAATATCCTGAGTGTATGGCAGATAGTGACCTAAATGTGAAGTTATAACATTATTCAAAATATGTGAAAGGTTGTGGCTGCTAGATGGTGTGGAGTTGATGGCACTCTGGAGGTGGGATATGGCATGGTCAATATCCTGGATATTGCCACTGTGTTTAAAACGATATGAATATGAAATTCCAAGTTTGCTAGACCAAGTTGAGAAGCTGGCATGGCTGGAAGGAGTGGATTTGACAGCACTCTGGTGGTAGGATATGGCACAGTCAATATCCTGAAGGTCACTGGTGTGTAAAAACCGCTGTGTGTATGAAGTTCCAAGCTTGTTGAACACAATTGGAAGGATAGCACCACTGCGAGAAATAGAGTTCAGAGCACTCTTTAGATAGAATATGGCACAGTCAATGTCCTGGAGGTTGCCAGTGGTTTTGAAGCAAAGTAAATATGAAGTTCCAAGGTTTTGGAACCAATAAGGGAGATCGGCATGGCCAGAAGGAGTATATTTAATACCACTTTCAAAGTGGGATATGGAACAGTCAATATCTTGAAGGCCACCAGTGCGTCCAAAGCGATCTACATATGAACTACCCAGGTACTGGAATGAATTTGCAAGGCTAGCGTGGCGAGGAGGAGTGGATTCAATAGCTCTCTGGTGATGGGATATGGCATGGTCAATATTCTGGAGATCACCGGTGTGCTTAAAGCGAGTTGAATATAATTTTCCAAGGTTGTTGAGAATGGGAGGAAGGATGTCATCGCCAGGTGGGAACAAGCGGACTGCAATTTCAAAATGGAAAATTGCCTGACTAATATCGTCAATGTTTCCTGTCTCTTTGAAGCGACGTTCGAATGCCAAGGCACTATTCATAGCATGGTGCAACTTAAACATGGCACCCGGCTGCATGGCTGACGGGCCTGTGGCAGTTTTTATCGTACTCGCCCCAAAGGTTGAATTCGAAGCTATAAATGGATCAATAAATGGATCTGAAAGTAGCCAATCTCACGTACCCACTGCAAAAGTCATCTTGAAAGACATGGAATTGTCCTCTGACATCAACGCAAACACATGCTCCGCTGTGGTGTCTAGAGGCACGGCCATTTTAATGGCATGTAGAGACGACAAACAGCTGTCTTGAGCATACCTTCCTCAGCGCACCCCATGGCGTATAATTCATCCTCAGAGAAGGTGAGAAAGGCGACATCACCCTCTTCCTTCGAGTGAACGACTAGCGTCATCTCACCGCCATTGTGGTGACTGGATTGCGTCGCGTTAGCCACTGCTTTATCAGGGCATCGCAAAAAATCCTTTCGAAAAATTACTTACAAGTTGATATTCTCGACAATTTTCCATTTCGTAGGAGAGACCTTCGTGGCATTCAAGGTCTCGGAGTTCCCATTCCTCATGACGGACAGGGCCAGCTCGTTGAAGTGATAAGCCGGAGAGCATTCAAGGAAGACGTCTAAATTTCGGTGTGAACGGCAAAACAAGCGAAATCATACCCTCAGGCTACATACCCTTCAGTAAACCCTTTCCACTTGATTTTTTGCCGGTACCGACGGCTACAACTAATGGAAGTGTGTTTGCGATACCGTATGATTGTCCACTGGTAATTCCCAGTGGCGGTGATTGGTATGACACGGTGTCTTCATGGGTGGAGGTATTGCTAGCGGGCAGTGGTTCGTGCGGAAAATCGTGTTCAGAGATCGGGATAGCTGCGATCTTGACTGGCGCTCCAAGCGTTGAACTGGGTTCGGAAGTCGCGACACCAGCTTCCGTCCCTGGTACCACGGCTGGAATAGATTCAGGAGCTGGAATTTCCAGGCGCTGGTGTATTCAGTCGTACCTCCTAAATGCCCTCCCTGTGAGACGCTGATTATGCCTTGAAGTTGGTGTTCATCTTTGGTGATTGTTGTTGAGACTTCAAGTAGTCGTTCAGAGTTTAAAGTCGTCTGTCCCCGCTTCTTGGGAGAGGAAAAATTCACTGGGAACAACGTCACATTCTGGATAAAGGCATAATAATAACCGCAAAACTTGCCCGAGGTTTCACTGCTGGAAAAACTATTTCGCTCGCGGGTAGTTGAATCCAAGGTGTCTAGATCTGGAATTGGAGATCTCTGCTCAGCGGGGTATTCCATTGCGGGCTCCAGCAGCATTTGACCTTGACTTTGGGTGACGGAGGCCACGATTTCAATTTCGTCACTGGGTTCGGAGGTGGACATTGTGGATATCGGAGAGACGGATAGTTTAACAAAGAAAAAGTATGAGGGAAACAATGTTGACGCTGGAAATTTGCGAGTCAGTGTCCTAAGTATATGGAATCAACACTGCCTGCCTCGTGTTGGCTGTTCATTTTCATTGCGACATGCACGGAAAGAAATGGGCACAAGAAATGTGATAATGCCCCATGGATTATTGCTGTGTTGAATGACAGGGATGCGAGATATGTAGACAAGTGAATAAGGTTCAATCGACATTGGAGTGCTCACCACCCAAACGATCAGGACACGCCGCAGTGATGCTTATGCAATCTGCCAGAAATAACGGACAACTGAGTTCCTTTTGCAACACCTCCCAAATTCGTGTGACACGGATCGCACATGAGGCCGCAGAGGACAACTTTGTTTTATAGGTAAGTACCGATAACAGCATTTGTATGTGAACCCCACTGCCTGCTGAAATGCCCGAGCAGATCACTCTTGACGCAAGCGAATTGAAGACCAAGGCCAAGATCGCCATCCCGACCTCCTCGACACAAAATTTTAACAACCTGCTGTCAATTTTGCCTCCCCGGCAAAATAATCCGGTTGCCGCAGTGTTATCTATTCTCCACTTACAGGCATTTCCAGAAAAGTATATTTGGTTTCGTCTTCATGGATGATTCAGAAGTCAAGACCTTCCATAATCATATCAAAAACAAGGATGCAAAATCTTGTAAGTTATGTACGTCTAGTTATCGGCCATGTCTGAGCCCAAATAATTACAACCATTCTAGCGAAACCGAAGCCATGGTCTCGGATGAAATCTATCTCTAAAGGCGGTGGAAACGTTAACATCGACAAATCAATGATTTTGCATCCCAACTTCCCAAGGAATGTGGTTTCGTTCATGTGGCACATATGGGCTATGATGCGGATTCAGGGTTCACATCACTGAACGGTGTAGACCCTCGTGGACCGTACTCCTCGGGAATTTGGAAGGACAACTTGGAAAAGAAGTCATCGCTAATAACATGGATTTTATCAGGGATTTCATTCGAAATTATTTGAAACGGGAACAAAACCAGCCAGCGGCCGCTAGTAGGTGACCACCCTACCATCTTCCTCACGTACTAAGTCTTAGAAGGGAGCTCCAACACCTCCTGCCTTCTCTCCCTGCAGCTCGCCCCAGGTCTCTGAAGGGAGCTCCAACATCTCCACCTTCTCGCTCTGCAGCTCGTACCCGGTCGCCCCCAGTGGCTCTTAATAGGTCCATCAGTCCCGGTATAGAGATGAGCAATCACCTCCTCCCTCACAGCCTTGACGACCTACTCCTCCGAGACGTGGTCCTCCACCTCTCCCCGAACGACCTCTTCCTCCTCAACCTGGAGGTATTCCGTTACCACGAGACATGGAAGCGAACCAAACAACGACCCAAGCGATTCATCATTCCCGGCATCCACGTTACTTGTCAGCGTTTCGTTCCTCGCGTTTGTTTGTTTGCTTTGCTCTGGGTTAAATGTTACAAGGAATCTCTCTTGCGCCCATCTTCCTACCTCATTCCATGTCACGTAATAGGTCGATTCCCTCGACCATCGTTCCATCCCGTTCTGCTTCATCCACGATCAGCCCAGGCACGTTGATTCCGCAACAGGAATCTGACAAAAGCCAACGTATGAACTTTCCTTCTCTTATAGAATGGCACCGTCCCGTGGATATTAGCCTCGTGCACACCTCATGCACCCAAGAAGCCCATGGATTCCCAGTTTATGGCGTGCATGGTTGATATTCGACGACAAAACGATGACTCGGATGTCGGAGGACTGGCTCGACACCACGGGCCGGCTTCACTAGTGCCTACCACTACTTATCATAAAGTATAGACAAATGCCTGCACTCTTATTTGGGGAGGACAGTCCGTTCAATTACTTGCCTAGGCATCTCATTTCATAAAAAGCCCTGGCAGCATACATTTGAAGACATATTCACTTATGCAGTGGATCACAATCCATATTTTCCTCAAGTTTTGGAGGTCCTTGAAATCGAAAGCACAAACAGCTGCGACTTTTCATATATGTATGAGCCTCAAGATTTCAGAGATCGTCTTCGAAAATGCACAAATCTCCGAGAATTCCGATTTGCTTCGTGTTACTTAAATGACTTGGATTTGCCACATCTCTTTCGTTGGTTCATAGCCATCTACGTTCCACTGCATTCAGAAAGGGGTTTCAAAGCGTCTGCCTCGACAAATTATTTGAGTTTGTTCATCATTTCGAGTTTGCGAATCATGTTCAGGACTTTATCCAATCGATGCCAGTTCGTTGAATTCACGTCAATCGAATAATGAACCACCTCGCCCTGACCATATTTGAATTCCTTAAGATCCACCCAGAGGATGTGCTTGCCCTTTGTTCTTGAAAGACGTTCTAGCAGTGGTTGCCGTCCAACAACGTATGTACGTTGGGCCAAGGCTTTAATGCTGGAAGACTGCGTAGAATAAGTCTTCCGCGCGCTCGCTATAGTTTGAAGATTCCATGCCCGTCTCGGGTTGCATCTTGCTAGAAGAATGAAGTTGTTGAGAAAGACGTGAATAGCCCTAACCCTAAATCTGGTCTTGCCTTCTTTCCAAACCAAAACCTCAGAAAAGTCAAAACCTCTCAAGCAATGCCTGCTGTGAATCCGATAACAAGCCTGCCGCATTTCATAACCAAGGACGAGCATACAACCCTTGTCGGATCAACGCCAAACTCTTTCAACGACATCCCACCCGTTATCCGACACAAGGAGGAAAATGTCTCCATCTCGCTTGACCCGCCTCTCGAGGGGTTCTCGAACACAAGTGCGGCGCAGGGAACACTCTACGTCTTAACCAGGTCGGCTCAGTAACGACAAAATACTAAAATTAACGCCTAATTCGATTTTTATTTCGAATGTTCCAGCGTTCTTGCGTTCATGGGCACAAACGGTACTGGCTTCCAGATCGAATACCCCGCGATCACTCTGCACGCCGTCTCGCGAGGAGAATCCGGGCCTTCGATATACTTCCAGCTAGACGAAAGTCTCGGAACGGAGAACGGGGCAGTCATCGCGGACGAAGATGCCATTCCCGACATGCGCGAACTGACGATCGTACCCCAAAACCCATCATCGTGTATGTTTTTTTTTTTTTCGCCTTACACGTTTATTTCATGTATCTTATTTTTTCGCATGATATTCAGTGGAAGCGATATTCGAAGCCCTTTCGCAATGTGCCGCACTCCACCCCGATCCGCAGGACGATGAAGAAGAAGACGATCTTCTCGACGAGGACGCGTTCGTCGATCTCAACGGGTCCACATTCGAGACTTTTAACGGAGACGAGAACGAAGAGCTGAGTGAAGTCGGGAGGGTGCGCAGCGATTTCATCAATGACAACCGATACGCGCCGTACTAGCCTCTCTTTTTTTTGCTTTTCCCAACCACTGCTTGCATCCGGTATCGTGGTTATAGGCTGCCCTTGCACACCTTGAGTCCATCATCTATGACCCACATAAGCTTCAACCAGAACTGGAAGACGAGACTGAAAACGCCGATGCCCTAGAAGATGCAGAAGAGGACCACCAAAAATGACAGCAAGGAGAAGGGTTGGTTGCAAGGAGGAAAAACTTGGAACCAAACGTGTAAAATTTTTGGTCTCAATGATCAGTTACAATGTACACCGATCTCGAGTTAGATGTTATAAACTCCTCATTATCATCATTATATAGTCATCAACGATGTACAACGGCTACACATTACAAACACACAAAAAGAAAAAAAAGGACGACTCTCAAAAACTACTTCTTGAAATTGGTCGGAGAAATCGGCACAAACGACGTTGGGACATTCGCAGGCGCGGGTGTTGAGAAATTGGGCAGTGGCCCCCAATCAAATGTCGTAGCTGGCATCGGAGCCGCCATCGCTGGGGCACCAGCCACTCCTGACCCACTCCTCTTCAACGGTACCACCTGATGCTTCCTCTGCCCACCACCCGCACCCCGCCTTCCATGTGGCACCGAAGGCGTCGTCGGATTAAAATGATCATCCGGCGGTAAACTCCACACGCCCGCAGGGATCGACTCAGGGACCACTGGTTCTCCAAACAACGACCCCGCCGTACCCTTCAGCACCATCGAAAACGCATCATTGTCCTCCTTTTTCGGTGTGCCGAACGATATTGGCGCACTAGGGGCTGAGCTCACTTTGACGTTGAGCAATGGCTCTTTACGGACCGCCAGCAATGCTTTTTTCAGCCGTTGCGCAGATCGTTCGGCGTTGAGAGCGGCGGCAGTTGTGGCTGCGACGTTGGGTGTGATATTGTATGCGCGTGGGCGGTTGATGTTTGGAAGACGTGCGTCTCTGGGATGTGGGGCTGGAGAATCAAAAGTAACATCTTCGACTGAAAGCTTGTTGATGCGAGACGCCAATCGTGCGACATCGTCACTTTGCTGCTCGATTGTTATCTCGATGTTGCGGTAGGTCCGGTTGATAGTGTCGAGTGATGGGGCCCTAGAGGATTTATTGAGTTCGTTTCACAAAGTGGGGGTGATAGGACTGGCTTACTTGAAACTAGGTTTGAACGAGGTAGATTGTGCCAACTTTTTCTTGTTGGCTTGCAAGCCGCTTTCTAGCTTTTGTACCCGATCGCGAATAGCCTAAACACAAAGATCAGCAAAAGCTTCGATACAAGTACAACCAATATACGAACCCGAATGCTCTTTCGTAAATGCATCTGCGTTTCACTAAGTTCAGGTCCTAACGATCTCGATTTTAAGATTTTCGCAAACTCCTTATCATTTTTCGCCTTTTGGAATCGTGCAATCTCCTCCTTCCTCGTTTTCGCTATAGAAAGAAAGACCCATAAATCAGCATCTCCGTTTAACGCACAACACAATTGAGACAAAAACTTCACCTTTCAACATATTGCTATGCAATTCGCGCTTCGCTTGTATCTGCTTCTCCCTATGCGCCTCCAACTCTTCCAGATCATCCTCATACTGCCGCAACACCTTGCCGAAATGCGATAAATCTCCAAGGCTCCATTTCGACGGATCGCCCAGATCGGCTTTATGTCTTGAACCCCCAGCTGAATCCCTGAAAGTCGAAATCTTGGCATGTATCATATGGCTCTTGGTCGTCAACTAAATTGAAATAGAAAATGTTCAGCAAAAGGAACTTGTTTAAAAGGAGAGAGGAAGAGTTAACTGACCTCCTTAAACTCTTTCTCCAAGATGAGCACCAGACGAATACACTCTTTCTGCATCCCTTCTTCCATGATAGCTTCAGGTGTAGGACCTGCAGGGGCAGGGGCAGGTTCCGGAGCCGGTGCCGGCACAGCGACATCTGGTTGCTTCGGTGCTGCAACACCGAACATCGAAGGACCAGCTACAGTTGGTTTGGGACCACCAAAAGGACTTCCTTGATTTTGAGCAGGTGCAAATGAAGAAGGAAAACCAAACACTGATTGTCCTGGGGTAGGAGACAGTTTACCAAAGGGGCTGGGTACAGGTGTCGGAGGTTTACCAACTGGCGTGGCAGCAGGGAATAAAGGAGGAGCACCACCGCCAGTCAGATTGAATGGAGGCATAGCGAACGGCGGTTTTGGTGACGTAGAAAGAGGAGCACTACCGAATATACTTGTAGGGGCGGTCGTAGGAGCGGCAGGGGCTGTCGACGCACGCGGAACCTCTGGTTTCGGTCCGAACAGACTAGGCCCAGTCATTGTAAAAAGACTGCCAGTGGAAGCCGCCGCTGTTGGTTGCTTTCCCGATCCAAAAGTAATTGGGGCTGGTGCGATCAGAGCAGCATCCTTAGCGGGTGGCACGCTGAAAAGGGGTGTAGGAGTTGAGGCAGATGCAGGGCCACCCAGGGTGGACAACAATGGTGGCGTCTTGGGTCTTTTGCTTACTGGAGGCCCATCGGTCTCGTCGTCCCCTTCTACTTCCTTGAGTGGCACGACTTTGGGCGTAAGCTTAGGAGATTCAGAAGTCGGTAGAGGCGGCGCAGGCTTGGTCTCTTCTTCGTCATCAGGAGGTAGGACAGTGTTCGCCAATGGTGAGCTACGCGTAGGTCGTGTGCTGGGTCGACCGAGTCCAAGGTTGAAAGGTGGCACGGGAGGAGAAGATGCAAGTGCTGGGCTCGAGCCAGGCAGAGATTTAACCTCCTTCACTGGCGTTCCCGGAGGTGTGGTGCTGGGTTCTCTCGTTTGTGGAGACGGCAACGATTGCTTCTCATCTGCATCAGCTTCCGGCGACGGCGATATTTGAATAACGGGAGGCTCTGGTTGCGGTGTCGCCGAAGTTGAGCGAGACGACGGCAGAGGGACAGCGGCAGGCTCCGGCGATTGTGACCCTCTATCCTCTTCAACTAATTCCCCAGACTCTGATGGCCCTTCTTCCTCCGCCGACTGTTCCTCTTGGTATGAGCCATCCTCTTGATCGTCCGACAGGAACGAGTCTACATCACTATGTTCAGCATCTTGGTCTGACTGTGCATCATCATCCTCTGCATCCACTTCAACAAACGAGCTCGAGGCAGACGAAGCTGAAATATTACCATATGAGGGTTCGTCCGACAGCTTACGAGGCGCAGGAGGTTTTCCGTCATCCGCTGCATCTCTAGCCTTGGACTTGTCTTCAACCCTTGTGATCGGCGGGAACGCCGAGATTACAGAGGGTGCTTTCTGATCTTGCTTCCCTGATGGTGTAGTTGGCGTTCCGAAAACCGACGTCCGCTCTTTCGGTTTTTCTTCATCCTTCTCCTCCTTCGCAGGCGGCGTTGAGAACACAGGAGCCTTGATTGGATCTTTCCCATCATCACCACCAGTCTTCAACAAGTCTGAGAACGATGTTTTCTTCTGAGCAAATGCGCTGAACCCGCCAGATGACCCACTGAAGGCACTGAAGGCACCCGCAGCTGGCGCCCTGGACACAGTTGGCGATGCAGGTGAAATAGGTGCAAACGCCGATTTCGCACCTCCGAGCACTGAAGGCGACCCAAATGCCGGTGCGGCAGCACTTGCTGGTGTTGTCGTCGTCGTGGCGGACGAGATCGGAGCAAAGGCTGAGACGGGTGGTGGTGTTTCCTCTGGCTTTTTGAAAAAAGGAGAGGATTTAGGTGTATCGAGACTTCCGAATGCTCCGAATCCAGTTGCAGGCTTGAACGCAGAAGGCGTCGCAACAAGGTTGCCGAATGCACCTCCAGAAACACCAGGCGAAGTCGTGGGTGTGCTGGTTTGTCCAAAAGGCGATGATGCTGCTGGTTTGCGAGGACTGGAAGGCTCTGGGGAGGAAGGAGGGGAAGTAACATGTTGTGGCGATCCACCAGCAAATGGGGATGAACCACCAAACGGCGACTTTCTTGGAGCATCAAATGCAGAAGCCGGTGAGAAAGTATTCCCTCCAAAGTTGCTTGTCGGCGTTCCAAAAACGGAGGCCCGTGTGGTGGTCTCAGTAGTTGGTTTAGGGGCAAACGGAGGGGTTGTCGAGGAATCCTTTTCTTCATCGGCGGCCTTTACAGCAGACCCAAATGGCGAAGGAACAGTTGATGCAAAGGCACCGAACCCAGTAGCTGGTTTAGGGGCAAA
>Ga0307513_10001229_pt1 | contig 37093 bp, 17 predicted proteins | sample 15_EM_MG_FD_202174 | JGI IMG/M metagenome (GOLD analysis project Ga0307513, IMG submission 202174) | Populus trichocarpa ectomycorrhiza microbial communities from riparian zone in the Pacific Northwest, United States - 15_EM | ecosystem: Host-associated > Plants > Roots > Unclassified | place... | reverse complement strand
AAAAAATAACAGCAATCAGAAAAAATATATTTAAAAAATATAATAATTTGAATTAAAAATAAAAAAATCTATATTTTTAATCAAAAAACTAAATTTTTTATTCACATATATTTTTCTAAAAATATTTCCTTATAAGAAGCATTGTTTTCAGGCACATATAAGAAAACATAAAAAAAAAGTTAAAATCGAAAGATTTATATAAAAAAATAAAAATAAAAAAATAAAAAATAGATATTATATTCTTATTCAATATAAATGAGCAACCTAGTTTAAAAATGATGTATATTAGACAAATATATAATTCTCTTTAATACCATCATAAAAACCTCTAAAGTAAGGTCACAATTGGATAATCCCTTAAATATTGTTTTAATAAATTAATTTAAAGAGATTTTTTTTATTGAAAAGTAAAAAAAAAAAACAATAAGGAGATATTTAACAAAAAAACCCAAGCGTAACTAAACATAACCTTTCAATCTAGATATTCGCGTGACTCTAAAAAACCCAATAAGAAGATATTTAACCAAAAAAATCCAAGTGTAACTAGACCTAACCTTTCAGTCTAGATATGTGCGTGACCCTAAGAAAACAAGTTAGGCCCATATATTTTATATTTGGTTGTTATTTTTAATGTGTTATCCATTTATTTATTTTTTAATATAATTAATGATGTATTGTCTATATGGGTAGATAACACATCATTTTCTGGTCAATTTTTTAACCACCTCTAACGATAAAAAAGTCGGAGTCCAAGTTTTAGGATATTCAAAACTTAATTTTTAATTTATTTTCACTTAAAAATACACCAAAAAACACTTTAAAAATCTTAATAAATCCATTTCCAACTTTAAAAGCCTTATAATCACTCTAAAATACAAAAAATCCAATCAAATAAAAAACTATTTCACAATTACTAATTTATTTTTCATAGTATATTCAAAAGAAAATACCAACTTCATTAAACTTTTATATTTAAAACGAATTGTCAATACTGAGATTAACCTTTTTCAAAATTTGAAAAGTAAAAAACTTTGTCTCTCTTTTTTATTTTTTCAAAAAATATTTCTCAACTCTTTTAAAATTCAGGAAATGAAACATATAAAATAAAATTTAGTATCAAAATATAAAATCCAAAAAGGAACCAGACAAAACAAATGAAAACTTTAGGGATTACACTGTCATTATCCTCGTTCATAAAAAGTAAAATAAAAAAAGGCTTTGGTTTTTTTGTTTAATATTAAATTTTGTCCTTTTTATCTCACTTTATATATATATATATATTTTACTTTGATAAATAAATTTATATGAGTTTTTAGGCAGTAAAATTTGAAATCATTCAAAATTATTGACAGTAGATTGAATTATTATTAGCATATATGAAAAATTCCAATTAAAAATAAAAAAACTGATTTTTTTTTAAGTTTTTTTTAACTGTCAAAGTTCTTTACAACTAGTTCTATTTATTTTCTTTACATTTTTCTTTAATATATTTTTTTAGTGTAGTACCTAGTTTTCTCAAGTTTTCCTGTGAAAAAACCTTTGTTGTTTATCATATTTTTCTATCTAAAAAATTTAAATATTTCTTTTAATTTAAACCTTTTTTTCCATGAATTTTCTTAGAACTTTAATCTTTTATATCTTGCATTCGTTTATGGCATAATAGTTCTCATTTCCTCGTAAATTATGGAGAAAGAAAATTTAATTCATAATACTTAGACATGTTCATGGGCTGGACCATACTGGATTTGGGCTTTCGGCCCATAAAGTTTTGTTCCATTACCACCTATCCGTTTCGATTTTTTGGGCCAATTTGAAGCCCTGGCAGGCTCATGACGGGCCTCACGTTTTCAGGTAAAGTAAGATGAGCACAAAAGGAGAGAATGTTTTGTGGGGTAAGTAGAGTAGATGATATTAATTTTTCAACAACAGCAGCAACACAGGTTGAAGAAGCAGAGGTCAACGGGATGGTAAATAGTTTTTACCATAAGTTAATTCTATTTCATAAAAACAAAGGTAGTTCATTCTCCCATCAAGAATACAAAAGACAGTTTGCAAGAAATGATTTCTGTATATCATTGTAAAAATATAAGTTATGCACCTAAAAATTTCAGGTAAAATTCAGCAAAAATAGTCGACAACAACAAATGAAGACTTTTTTTTTTTCCAGTTTAAAAACACTTTTGTAAAAATTTAATTTTTTTTAATTTTTTTTTAATATTTTTAGATCGTTTTGATGTTTGGTATTAAAAATAAATTTTAAAAAAATAAAAAAACATCATTTTCATTTGTTTTCAAGTAAAAAACGTTTTATATGTTAATGGTGATCGGAGTGGAGCATATTTTCTATCCAAAGACAAGTTAGCAATTACAATAAAAATAGAAAAAGGATAAAAAAAGAAAAAGAAAAATAAAAATTTCATTAAAGCTATGAAATTTTTAATGAAGATAATATTCTATTTAGGGTTAGAATAAACCATAATAATTTTAACCGGAATAAGCTTGCCTTATTAATGACAATAAAGAATTTAAATACAAAAAAAAAATTAACAATTATTTCTAATTCTTAGATCATGTCTATGAAATAGAACACTAACAACTAATGACAACTAGGCAACAAAAAATTATTCAAAATTAAATAATAACTACTTGAGTTGTTCTTAACCAAGCAAGCTTGTGGACATGATCAACAACAGATCCCAGAATCTTCATGTCATTGTTCATACGAAGTGCAAGTCCCATGCATGATAGCTCTTGTCAAAATACTTTGGTACTCCTATAAATACACTATTTGGTACTCCTATAAATGATAGGACACTCCATTCAATTTATAATCTACACCCACTTGGCGGCCATTGACAATGAATTCAAGCACACCATGTTTAGAGTTTCAATGGCACAAAAACTGTGCAGGTCACGAATGTCTCCACAATTGCATGGTCACAAGCCACCAAGATTCTGAACTATGTTTAGTAAGCAGCACATGAGGTTTGGAATTCAAGTGAATGATTGGTTATTGGAAAATCAAAAGCAACAATACTACGCAGAATCTTCAAATGCATATAGTTCAATAGATAATAACAGTCAAATTAACAAGAACCAAGAACGTAAGGGTCCAAGAACACACAGAACGTAACGAGTCAAAAACATGGAGAGATTACTAGAATCAAAGTTCTCAACAGCACGAGATTCCAAAATGGAAAGCTTTTTGTATTAATTAAACTTGAGATAGACAGAGAGAGTAACCTGGTATCACCAAACTTCACAAAAGCAGAGAAGTCAGAGAAAGAGAGAAACTTGGAATCTTCTTTCTAGATAATAACGTTAGAAGATGACCATTTTTAGTACTGGACTTGTCTTTATGACCCAATTGAAGCTTCCTTCTTTGGCCCTCTTTTTCTTTAAATGCCACCCGCTCTTTCGCCTGTTCCATTCTAAGAAAAAACAAAAAGGAACAAATTTGCCATCTTCTTCTTGGCATGTCTGGCTGTTTGAGGCCAAAGTAGCAGGCCTCGCCTTTCTAAAAAAGTTCAGCTCAAACCCCAGTTTTGTTGGGGCATCTCATTTCGATCATCTGACCATGAAACTGTTGGTAGATCTGCTTTCTTTTTGTATAATTCGACAGGGCTGAATAAGGCCATTAATACTTAGGTGCTGAAAATTCAAGGTTCGGGATTCGAGTTTGATTAAGCTAAATGAAATACTTGAAATTCTAAGTCTATGTTGTTAGAGATTGGATATAAATCGTCATTTATACACAACAAATTTACAGAATCTTGAAATAATCAAGCTCTTATTTGTAATAACATTACAAGTAATTAAATAAATGATCAAGTGTTGAGATTTCATTCAGCTCTCAAAAGCATCACTGGTATATATATTGTTCGATCTCAATCATTAATCTGACTCCATTTTGAGATTGAACTCATGTTTGAGCTTAGTTTTTTTAGTCTATGGAGCAAAATAGAGAATACTAATCTGCATTTCAGCTTACTCGTGTTGTGGCAGTACTTAAAAATTAATGTTGTGATGGATTATTTTGAATTCAACTTGTAAAGGGAAACATAAGATATATGGCAGCAAGGATGATTTTTAAAGCCTTTTTTTATTTAGTTTTTTTATAATTAAAATAGATATTTATACAAAAAGATCACTATAATTTAATTTTTTTAAAAAAATATAACTTTATTCATGCATTTTTATCAAAGTATTTTTTTATTAATAGCATTATTTTTTTTAATTAAAAGTAAAGGAAATCAAAATAATTTCTTATAAAAAAAACATGTTTTTTTTATCATAAAGATAATGTTTTAAATTGAAAACTTATCATTATTTAAAAAGTTTTAACAAAAATAAAAAATAAAAAATAAAATATCACGATATTTTGTATGCAACTAAAGGGAAAAAATATTTAGTATGAGAAAATCATGTAAGAAAAATTATATTAAAAAAATTGTAAAAAATATATAAGCTTTATTTTAATTGAATATTCATGATTATAATTAAAAAACAAATATTAGGTTTATATATAATAATTAATGAAACAATTGTTAATATTATAAAAACAAAATATTATACTCTTATTAGAAAACAAAGATAAAATTGAATGGCATTTAATGAAATAATATTTTAAATATAATTTGAAATGTTTTATTTATAATGATTTTTACTTATTATTTAATAAAAAACAAAAAAAAACTAAAAGGATATATAAAAAGAGAGAGCTAGAGACCTAGATAAACTCATTTTGACATCAAAATATCTTTATATCTATATGTATATATATAAAAATTAAACCGAATCTAAATTTTTTTTTGAGTCCTGAGCAATCCAATGATATTAAGATTGATATTTTTTTCTCTCCCCTTTCTTAAAACTCATGGTCTAAAAAAAGAAAGAAGAAGTTTAAGATGTAAATGTAAAATCTTAAAACTAAAAGGACCAAAAATACTAATGGAAAATCTTTGGAAAAAATGAATCTTTTGTGAAAATTTTAAAAAAGCCTAAGTTATTTGTTTGATTTCTTATTTTGACCCTTCTTTTTAATTTTTTTTAATACTATAAATTTTAATTTTATTTCATGAAATTAGCCTCAAATTCAACTTTGAAATTTTATCATACACAATGAGTTCTCAAGAAAATACAAGAATAGAATATCAACAAGTAAAATATCATCAAACACCAAATGTATAAAACTGAAAAAAAAAAAAGCTTAGTGACAATTTTTTTTTTTAATAAAAAAAAGCACTATTCAGAGTTCATTTAGAGAGGGAGCTCAATAATTGCACGGTAAAAATCGTTTTCTTTCAGTGTTATTGTATAATGTATAATATTCTTTTATCAGCCGAACATTCCTAGTCTAATTTACCCCCATTAAAAAAAAAAGTATAACAAATTTAGGGCATCTTGAGTGCTAGTCATTACCCACAAACGCACTAACAGAGAATTTGTTGCTGGAAGCTGTCCTCGAAGATGATTGTAACCCAAATTCAAACTTTCCAGCCCAGAAACTGATTTGGGGACCTTACCATAAACCAATTTCCTTGCCAAATCCAACTTCTTCAATGTCCCTACAATCTTTCAACTCCCAAAAGAAACCTTAATTTATTCCTTGAAGCCCCAGAAGCAACCAAATAATTAACCTGTCTTATTCACCAACCAAACTGGACCAGCTGATATTGTTGGGATCTGAGGTGCGATCTCTTTGCCCATTGGAGGTGGAACACAACGATTTAATATGGCTCGACAACAACTTGCCTGTGTCCACGTAGCAACCATAAGGAGAAAACAACATTTTGCATCAATAGAGGAGATGGAGGAGGAGGGACAACTCATCTCTACTAACTCCCATCTCTCCTACTCAGTGCAGTGCTGCTGCGGCCCACAAGGGCGGCTCTCCCTCTACTCTGCTTCTTCTGGTGCTGCTTGCTTTCCTGGGCTCTCTATTTATAGGCTGAGGATGGCCAACAACTCAGCTCACCTCCATTCTTGACCTTCCAGCAGCCAGCGACCAACTAACTACCATTAATGCTGCTAACAACTAACCATTAATGGTGGCAGCTAACTTTGACAACGCATGCACCCATTATAATGAACTTTGCCATTTATATCCATACATAACAGATATTTCTTTTTAAGAAAGATCACAGTAGTCATAGAAATGTCTCCTTTGGCTTCCAATCATCCAAGTTCATCTGTATCCCACATTTTAAACATAGGAGATAAAGTTAGGGGTCACAATTTCAACCGAACTTGATTAGTATTGACGCGACCAGATACAAATCTATGGCTTTTTTGTATATATATACATGTTTTCGAATCTAACTCAAAATATATATTTATATTACATAAATATATTTGTAAAATATTTTTTATCGGATCATAAATAATAATTGGATAAATAATTAATACTCATATAATATCAGAAACTCAATATATGATTTATAAATATTTAAATCTCAGATATAAAAAAGAATATCCTGTTACCCAGACAAATCGAGGGACTCAATACCTTTAACATTCAAGGCAGCTGATGCGTGTTTTAACGAGTGGAAGTTGAACAGTGAGACGAGGAGAATAGACAAGTGCTTCATGTTGTTTTTAAAATAAATAAAAAAGCGAAAATGTGCAGAATTTATAGAATTCAATTTCTACGTTTAAGGGGGGGCCCTTGTTTAGGGTCCAACCATCAGCCAAGTGCCTACAGTAATGGGCATTCTACAAGGGCAGTTGTTCCTTTTTTTTGGTATGGTATCGTACTTGAACTTTAGCTAATAAATTATCGCTGAACTGTCATTAATGCTTTTGAATTCAAACCTTTCCTTTGTAATAATAAAAAAAATCCAGTAGATTTTTTAGGAAAGAAAAAAAACTCCTTTGTGAAGGTTAAATACGTTGAGAAAATGATGTTTTATTATTGAGTGAAAAAAACAATGCCGTTTAGAAAAAAACAATGCTGTTTAGATATCAAACTAGATTATTCTCTGGGTTAAATTATTATTTTTTAATATAAAAAATAATATTAAGATGTTGTTAATGTGTTTTATAGTAAAAAAATAAAAATATAAAAAAATAATATAAAAATTAACCTTATATGACCTGGTCTACTTGAAAATTAAAAAATAACCCGAATAACCGATAAAAATGTAATTTGATTTAAAAAAAATCTGATAAATATTTTTTTAAAAATATATAAACGACATCATATTAGATTGACTTGAATTAACTTGGGTTAACTTGTTTAATCCACTACCCAGGTCATGAGATCATAATAACCTTATAGAAAGCAAATAAAAAAAATATTATTAAACCTAATTCTTAATCAACTCAATATTGAAAAATGACATTTAAAATAAAATTCAACTAAAACAAGAATTAAGTCAACTCGAGTTAACCTGCTAAACATTGGTTATAAGACCGAGATAACCTCATAGCAAGGAAATCAAAATAAATTATGAAACTTAATTTTTAATCAACCCAATATTTAAGGGTGAGATTAAAAGAAAAATAAATTGTAAAAGGACATAAAAAACCACTTGAGTCAACCGACTAAACCCATGACTCGAGTCAAAAGACTAAGATAAACTCATAGAATGCAAACCAACACAAATTATGAAGCCTAATTCTTAGTCAACCCAATATTGAAGGATGAAATATAAAAAAAAAACAATTAAAAAGGACAAGAAAAACCCGAGTCAAGCAGCCTTTCTCCCGACCCAGGTCATAAGACTGTGAGAACCACATAGAAAGCAAATTTAAAATAATTATAAATCTCAATTCCCAATCAACCCAATTTTGAAGGATTAAATTAAAAGAAAAATTTTTAAAAATGACCCGAATCAACTCGGGTCAACCTACCAAACCTGAGTCAGAAGACTGAGATAACTCCATAAAAAGGATTAAAAAAATATAGAGTCTGATTCACAATCAACATAATGTTGAATTATGAAATTAAAAAAAAATAAAAAATGAACAAAAAAAATCTGAGTCAACACTACTAACTCACAAAAGTCACGATCTGGGTTATGAGACAATGATAATTCTATAGAAAGAAAATCAAAACAAATTATAAAAGCTCTATACCTAGTAAACCCAATATTTAAGGATGAATCTGAAAAATAAATTTGAAAAAAAAGCCTAAAAATTTTAAAGACCAAATTGAAAAATGGAGCTTTAGAATCCTTCTTAGAAGAAAATATTTTAATGGTGCATAATCACTAAAAACAACAATAGATGAGCCAACAAGATAAGATCTAAAATTTTCACATGAAAATACTACTGCAAGTAATTTCTTTTTAGTGCTAGATTTGAGAACTATTTAAAGTTTTACTAGTATAGTAAATAACATAAGGTTTCTTATTTTTTCTTTGTCCTAAAACAACACCTATGATATAATCACGAACATCACATATTATTTCAAAAGGTAATGATTAATCAGGAGGTTGAATGACAAGAGCATAAGTAAGGAAGATTTTGGTTTGTAAACCAACTTACCTATTTGGAAATGACACCAAAAACTTGACATGATCAAATAATTGATGTCTTCTTCCAAGTGTATGAATGTCAAAGTAATAAATAATTAAATAAGACAAGGGTCAGTCCACATGGAGGATGAGTATACAACACTATAAATAATAAAATAAGAGTTAAAGAGATCTTTAAGATGTGATATTAATGTAAAGACTTAACAAAGATAAAAACAACTTCTAAGGTTAGAGGATCCACTAATGATATTTCAAATAAGTATAGTTTAAACTCTTTTTATTACTCAACCGGAAACTACACACAAAGAAGGTTTTAGTCAAATGATTTACCATTAATAGCTCATTTTTAAGTTATTAACATGATCATATTAATTATCTTTAATTACCTTATTTGAATAACGCCAACACTTGTAAATGTTGTCAAGTACTCATGGTACTAATATATGTCAACAACAAATCAAGATCGTTTTATAGCATAGGTGTCTGTTCTCCATGCAATAAGTTATGAAAGAATCAAGTATTTGTTATGTCAAAGATTGTACACCATGAATAAAGACTCACAACTTAACATTGAGGGTATTAAGATTGATTAAGATAATAATTACAACATATGTTAATAGTAAATTTTCTTGAATTTAAACATTAAAGTCTATTTTGAGTTATTACTATACTTATTTTTATACCATTAGTGTAACTTTTTTATTATTACTATACTTATTTTTATACCATTAGTGTAACTTTTTTATCTTGACAAAAAGAAATTTAACTAAACATAATTGAGAAGAAAAATATAAATAAACAAGATGAGAGCATATGCATGATATAAATTAACTTAGTAGAGTAAGAAAAATAATAAGCATAAACAAGAGATTAATGAGAATATAACATGAAATAAAATTTGAATATTAAAAATGCAAATAAAAAAAGCAAGAGAATATGTTTTGATCTCAAAACCAATATATCTTAAATGGATGGTAAATGTCTTCTTTTATAGGCTAAAATTTAGAACTATTGATATCAAGGCTAGCTATTTATCTCAACTCTCCAACCCAAAAATAATGGGCTTATTTGGGCTTTGGGCTTCTAGAACTCTATATATTGGCTGCACACCGAATAATATCTAGGCTACAAGACTAATTTGGACTTCTTTTTTCTTGCTAAGATTTGAACATAAAAATGACAGTATTAAATCTCGAGCTCTTCATGAATGTTTTAGGCCTACGTTTTAGTTTTGCATAAACCCAAACCACTTCTGAATCCAAGGTCGATAGCTCCATTTTAAACCCAAAAATTGAATGGTGTGCTAGTTTGACTAAAACCAACCTAACTTGGATTTCTTCTCTAAGCATAACTCTTTTTTTGTCTCTTCATGTAAACCTCAATTTCAATAATCAAACACATCAATCAATCCTTTAAATTGTGAGATTTGCTTATTTTATGAACCTGCATTTAAAATCAAGCATTTACCATAAATTAAAGATATCTTATATTATTAGACTTGTTATTATAAAATGTGTTAAAGTTAGGGAAATTAATAATACTTTAAGTGCAATATGATGATATAAAACCTTAAATAAAATGAACATTTAAGTACTTATCACAAGCATTATGTATAGAGACATTGCATAGTGACATGGAGATTTCAGTTGAAGACATAAAAACTTTCCTTTGATACATGGAGATTCTCATTAGAGACATGAAAATTCTCATTGGAGAATTTGTTTGAGACATGGAGAAACACTAGCGCTTTTATTAAAAAAGTTTAAAAGATTTTCTTACAAGGCATGGCATTCCTCGATATTAATTATCGTACTCTTCTTATGAGAGCGCAACGTCGTAGCGACCCTTTCCTGGTGAGTTCTTGAAGGTCTTTAGTTGTATAAGAAGTCACCACCTAGTATTATAGATACTAGGAACCCTAACTAGTCTTTTAGAGATTCTAGGTAAGGGACTGATTGCGTAAAGGAAAGGTATTAACATCCTTAGTACGCCTTACTTGAGGTAAGCTCCATTGTTTTTCTTTATTTGCTATGATATGATGGTGTTTCTATTTCTATTAGCCTACTATGATGAGTTTACTACAATGAACAAACCCTGGTTTCCTAAGTTAAAAGCTTGGTCTGAAAGATAAAGATGTCTTCAATTATCATTGATGCTTATTTCAAGGTAAACTTGGAATTTTGGCTACCGTGTCATTCCAAATAATATTTCAGATAAAATTCCTCGACGTTTTTATCCTTATATAAAAAGTGAATGAGTTGAATTACTCCCAATAATATTTCAGATATTGACCTCATACAAGTTTTTTAGTCTTATATTAAAAGTGAGTAATAAAAGAATTATTATCCTTAATAATATTTTGAATATTAACCCATTTAAGATTTTTTATCCTTATATTAAAAGTGAATAATATATTTCTTGCCAAAAATAAATTTTTGATATTTTTGAGATGTAGGCCAAAATCCTTAGGCAATTTTACAAACTTGTTGTACAATCTATAAGACATTTTATTTTTCTAAAACATGCCAAAATAGTTTTGGATTTATTTTTTTAAAAAATGTTGAAAATAATTTTTAGAATTTTTGGGCATACGCAAAAAAAAAATTATATATTTTTATTTTATTTTATTTTATTTTTTAAAGCCTTGTTTGGCAAACATCCATTTTCCTTTAGAATAAAACTATCATAACAATGTTAAGAGCATGTTTGCCAAACACACATTCAAGCTACAATTCTTTTTATTAAAACAGTTGCAAACAAAATAGGGCCTTATCTATCTGACCTAACTTTGACCCGACAAAGTTGACCCAAAACCTTTGATTTGACCATAAACTGATCCAAAGACCACTGGTTTGACCTGAAAAAAAAAAAACCAAAATCTAAACGAGGACATAAAACGAATCAATCTTGAAAAAAACACAATATAATTGTTTTTCATCTAAATGGATCAAAACTCAGAAAAACAAGGAACACTAATAAACATTCAAACTAGTTCAGCAACATGAACTCAAATCCAAACCATATTTCATGAAATAAAAGGCACATAAATGTTGTAAATCATGTAAGGATAAAAAATCAAGCAACCAAACTCAACAATTATCAATCAATAGTACTAATTTGGCCAAAATAGGTTTTGGTACAAAAAACAAAACTCTAAGATTAAAACTTATAAAAAAATATTTATTGATGTAAAACAACCTTCAATTATTAACTAATCAAGTCTCCTGAAGTGTTTAGTGCAAAGAGATGGACCAAAACTGGTCTGAATTATGTAGCCAAGGCAATGTTATTGGAAATACACGAAGAACGCAAACCCAACAAACCCAAAAATACCCAGCACACTGTCAAACCTAGAACTAGCCTTTTTTAACCTTTAAAACATGTTTTCTTAGTTTCAACAAATCACATTACCATAATCAATCATGTTTGAACCAAGAGAACTAACAAACAACATTAAATTATCAAGATCATGCAAGATGTTTCAATTTCAAAAATTGGCAAGTTTAGCAGCCTATATATTCATACAATTTGGATTCAAAATTGGTTTCTAAACATATATTCATGAATAACAATATTTCTTCACAATGCATTAATCGAACTAACAAAAACTAAAAAAAAAAAACTATTTTATTAAAAACAATCTAAATAAAAAGATTTTTTTTTACTTCGAAAACATCAAACATATCAAAAAATGCTTTGGAAAACAATATCAGACCATCGAATAAAAAATAACAACAATAAAAAGGCAAACACAACCTACTTTTCAAGCATTCCAAACCTCATCTTCATGTTTGTAAACTAAATACAGATCAAATGACAACCAAAATCACCTTAAGCAAGCCAGATGAACTCCATTTTTAGGTTAGAAAATATACCTTTAGATCCTTAGAACAACTACTACCCTCTTTGCTTTTGCTTTCTTCCTCCCCTAACTTTGACTTTCCAGGGATATTTATATGGTTTTTTTAAGGTTTTTATATGGATTCAATCAAAAATTGATTATTTCTTGGGTAAATATATTGCCCTGGGCTATTATTCGGGCATCACTTAAATTATAGGTCAAGAAATTTCTTACCACAAGCAAAAGAATTCCTTACTATTTGTGCATGGCCAAAACAGTAAGCCAAATATTTTTTTTTGGCACTACTAATGTCAAAGTTAGTGCAATAATGGTGGCTAATGTGGTGCTGTATGAGTAAATTTGTTAGTGTTGTTGAAAAGAAGAAGAAAAAATGATTATTTTTTCTTTTGTTTATTTAATCAAATAACTTTAATAAATAAATAAAGAGACTAAATTAGAGATGATATAAAAATAGGTGGGCAGAATAACACCTATTTCATTAACTTAGAGATTGCTAAGCATTTTTCCTGTGTTTTACATTGCAGTTTTCACTCCTTTAATTTTATAATTCAACTACAATTTAAAACTTTATATCATAAAATTATATATAAAAAGAATTAAATTGGAAAAAAGTTATGAAAGTGAAGTTGATTAACCCGTAACTTGAAATATGAAATCGGGATAACTCTATTAAAAGAAAAACAACAAAAATCATGAATTTGAAGGTCTGGTAACCAGATATCAAATGATGAAATTTGAGGAAAATCAATTTGAAAAAAGATTGATGTCAAATGGGGTTAATCTTCAAAATCTGTGACTCGGGTCATGAGATCCAGTTACCCTATAGTAGGCAAACCAAAAAAAAAAAAATGATGAAGCAAAGTTCTCAACCATCAAAAATTAAAAAATAAAACAAATAACAATCAAAAGTTATGAAAGTGAAGTTGATTAACCCGCAACCTGAAATATGAAATCGGGATAACTCTATTAAAAGAAAAACAACAAAAATCATGAATTTGAAGGTCTGGTAACCAGATATCAAATGATGAAATTTAAGAAAAATCAATTTGAAAAAAGATTGATGTCAAATGGGGTTAATCTTCAAAATCTGTGACTCAGGTCATGAGATCCAGTTACCTTATAGAAGGCAAACCCAAAAAAAAAAATGATGAAGCAAAGTTCTCAACCATCAAAAATTAAAAAATAAAACAAATAGCAATCAAAAGTTATGAAAGTGAAGTTGATTAACCTGCAACCTGAAATATGAAATCGGGATAACTCTATTAAAAGAAAAACAACAAAAATCATGAATTTGAAGGTCTGGTAACCAGATATCAAATGATGAAATTTGAGAAAAATCAATTTGAAAAAAGATTGATGTTAAATGGGGTTAATCTTCAAAATCTGTGACTCGGGTCATGAGATCCAGTTACCCTATAGAAGGCAAACCCAAAAAAAAAATGATGAAGCAAAGTTCTCAACCATCCAAAATTAAAAAGTAAAACAAATAGCAATCAAAAGAATAATGACCAAATATCATATAAAAATTAAATGAAATAAAATAATGAGGAATGAAATTGAAAAATAAAATAAATCAAGAAAATAATAAAAAAATAGCAATCAAAAGAATGAGAATCAAATTGGATATAAAAATTAAATGAAATGCAGATGGACAAAATTGAAAAATAAAATGAACTTCAAAAAGCATTTAAAGCAAAACAAATAACAATCAAAAGAATAAAGACCAAAATTGATATAAATACAAATTGATAGAACACATATAATTTTTGAAAGGGCAGACGCAAAACCAAGGGCAAGGAGAGAGAAAAGAGAAAGGAGACGGAAAAAAATCTACTAAAGCCCAACCAGTGGAAGGTCGTATTTGGAAGCCGAACGATGCCGCAAGCACCAATCATATTTATTTTTAAAATTATATTTTATATTTATTAAAATATAAAATAGCTCCTCAATCAATTTGATAATAGCTTTTAGACCAGTATAAAAATATGAAAAAACACCTTGATAAAGGTCAAATAATTTTTTGTTTTAATAATAATTCAGACATTTTACCATTCTTGTAAAATATAAAAACACTATCCAAGTAGGAAATTATTTTCTTGCTTGCACGCCACAAAAAGATTTGTGTGGGAGAGAGCCTTTATTCTAAATATCTCTCAAACTTTTCAAGAAATTATTGTCCCGGAGGAGGTGATGAAGCTTGTCGTCTTGTGATGATTAAAAAGCCACCGAACGCGAGAACCACGCACGTTCGAGGAAAGAAACTGACAAGTCATCCGATAACAACTTTAGAGGAAGAGGCACGTTCCAGAAAAGCTCCAAACATTATTGATGTTGGACAGCGTGCCAACTGCGACCACAATGGAAAGCCTCCAAACATGTTGTGCTCGACAGCTTGCCCCGCGACAACAATGGAAAGCCTCCAAACATTATTGATGTTCGCCATGACAATAATACCTTCTTCTATATATATATATATATATATATATATATATATATATATATATATGCATGATGATTATTTTTTTAAAAATTATTTTTTATAACATTACATAAAAAAATTTAAAAATATTGGACCTAAAAAAACATTTCATGAATTGCAAGGAAGAAATTGATCAATAAAGCACTACTAATATTTAAATTAAGTGTTCTTAAAATATTTATTTTATATATTTTTAAGAAAAAAATATTTTAAAAAATAATTTATTAACTGCTTAGCGTGAGAGCATTAGAAAAATATTGTAGCTATATTTACATTGTTAACTATAACAGTATAATATATCTTTTGTCTCTCCTTAAAAAAATTAACACATGCTTTGAAGTTAATTAATTAAAATTCACAGTGAAACGATGAAAATACCCTTAAAATAAAATAAAAAAGTCTGAGTTCAAGGGGTGTTTTTGGTTTTTCAAAATAGTTTTTGTAATTACAAAGTTAGCTCAATGATAATTTTGTATTTGACTAAAAAAATAAACAAAAAAAAGAGTGTGCGTGGGAGGCGCCTGCACCTTTCAGGCAGCGTGTGTGGTACCTCTCTATGTCCAAAAATATCATTTCATCATGTCGTTGGAAGCGTCGTCATCTTCTCTTCATGTTGGTGAGACATATGTCTTTGTTGGTGGCACGACTTGTCGTTGGTAGATTTATATTTTTTTTTCTCTCTCCTCCCAAAAAATGCACCTTGGCCTTTTTTGTTGTTGTAATTTCAACTTTAGTTCTTATTTTTTTGATTTTTAATTTTTTATCTTGACCCTTTTGTAGAAGTTTTATTTGTTTTCAATATCATCATTCAATCTTAATTTGTCAAATATTATATTCTCTAATTTGGTCCTTGTTCTTTTGATTTCTAATTTTTTTTCCTTGGCCTTTTTATAAAAGTTTTATTGATTTTCAATTTTATCATTTAATTAAAATTGATGGTATTATATTTTTCAATTTAATCTTCATTGTTTTGATTTCTAATTTTTTTATTGGCACATTTGTAAAAGTTATTATTCTTTTCAATTCCACCATTCAATCAAAATATTATTTTTATTTTTTTATGTCAATTTTGATTTTCATTATTTTTTATTTTTTTGGTCCTTTTGCTAAATTAATTTATCTTTTTAATTTCACCCTTCAATCAAATAAAGAATTAATTTTTTTTCAATTCTCATCCTCATTCTTTTAATTGCTATTTTTAAATCATTTTGTATAATTAATTTTTTTTAATTTCATTCTTTTGATAATTAATTGATTGAAAATTGAATTTCATGATTTTTTCAAATTATGTGCTTGGGTCTAATGACTTGGGTTATGGGTTTGAAAAGTTAACATGATTTTTTTAAAGAGCTTTATAATCATCATTATTTTTTTATCGGGTTATTTAAACCTCATGATCTAAACCATAGGTTTAATAAGATATCTCGAGTTAGCTAAATTCTAATTACTGAGATTATAAGTTTCCGTAAACAGTTTTTTATGCTATTTTTTTACCTTATGTTGGCAGTTGAACATTGTTTTTTTACACAAAAATATAGCTCAGCCCCACAACAAAGTACGAGCACCGAAATTAGTATATAATTAGTAACATGACAATTGACTAGCCCTTGATCAATTAATTACAACATCTTTGATCAGCTTTAGAGATTCTTCAAGATCTTCGCAAAATTGATGAGGATCAGGAAAATATCCCTTCGTCAACTTATAAGCTGATATTCAATTTGTTGGCATAATGACAACATGAATCATCAATGCCAGAAAACAAATATTTATAAGTTAAATATATTAAACTTAGAATATTCACATACAATTTGATTGAAAAGTTATGAAGATAAATCTTCAGATTCCCAAAGTCATCATAACTATCAATTATTTTGAGATGATTTGCATGTCAATACTGTATTTTAATATTTAGAACACATGTTAATGACTGTTAGCTAATATATATATATATATATATATAGACACACACACTACATATCAATAATTTAGTTTCCCATAGGACGTGGAACTATATAGGCCATTTGATGGCAAAAAAAAAGTGATTTCTTCTCGAGGACCAGGCAATAGTTTGAGTTGGAAAGCTTACCAACTGCGACAATAATAATGGAATTTATTTTAAGCCCCCAAACATCTATTGACGTTGTAGATCAATAAGAATGCTATGGAACTAATGTTTGATTGCTATTTTTTAATAAAACAAACATGATGGAAAAAGTGAAAAAAATATAAGTGAAAAAAATATAATTATGTTTGATAATGATGTATATTTATATACTATTTTGTTATGATGAATAAGATAGAATAATATATATAAAAATTATTTTACCCTTAATATGTATTATTATCAAACTTATATATTTTAAAAAATTATTAGATATTATTATTTTTTACTTTAGTTTATATTGACTATTGAAATTAATAATATTATAATAATCATAGTTATAAAACTAGGACTGATTTGACAAGTTGACCTGGGGTCTAGACTAGTCCAAATTAAAAAAAAATTGAATGATTGACTTGACTTAACCCGACATAATAAAAACAAGGTTGCTTTGATTATTTTAATTTTTTTAGGTCAACCAGGTTGATCCTCCCAACCCGTGATCTGAATCTTGTCTCAGATGAACTCCGGAGTCAAGTTTTAAAACTATGATAATAACTATTTTTATCAATTTGTTGACTCAGGTCAACCCGGGTTGACCCTCTAACCCATGACTCAGACCTTGCCTTAGTTAACCCCCGAGTTGAGTTTTAAAATTATGATAATAACAACTTTTATTCTTATATTGACTCTCTCGAACCATGACTCATTCCTTGCTTCGAGTTGAGTTCTGAATCATGTTTTAAAACTATGATAATAACCACTTTTATCATATGTTGACTCAGGTCAATCCAAGTTGACTCTCCTTACCCATGACTCAGTCTTGCCCCTATCAACTCTCAAGTTGGGTTTTATAACTATGATAATAATTAATTTTATCTTTATGTTAACCTAGATCAACGATCAACCCCACTCGTGAACCGAGCCTTGTTTTAGGTTGAGCCATAAATCAAGTTTTAAAATTATAATAATAATAATTATTTTCACTCTTGTATTGACTTGGATCAACTCGATCCATGACCTGGGCTTTGACCAGTGACCTAGGCTTTGTTCGAGATCAGCCCTGGAGTTTCCTTTCACACACACACACAAAAGATTATACTCCTTTTTAATAATAAGGGATGTTTTTTTTTAAGAAACTATTAAGTGTTAGCATATTAATTAAAAAATTATCCAAGTAACCAACAAAACTCATATTAAATATTTTTGATGAAATATAGAAGATAAAAATAATCAAGAAAACTATCTAGAATTCTCGATCAACATAAATTGAATTCCTATAAATTATGTAAAAGTTTATAACATAGTAGATGTATTATATATTATATGGATTTTGTTTTTTAATCAAATTTTTAAATAAAATAATGAAATCAAGTGATACGATAGTTTTTCTACAAAAAAAAATCAAAAGTAATTAAGAATTGAAACTCAACATGAATCAACAATTTAAAATATATTATATATGTTTTTAAAATTTGATTACTTTTTTATTCTAGTTTTAAAATGGATTTTTTTTTAATTTATATTTAATCAATACAAAAACTTATACATTGATTCTAAGTAGTAAAATGCTATAAAATTTGTACAGAATCTGGTTTAATAATTATATTTATTATCTCTATTAGTATTCAAACATAATACAAATAATTATAATGACTGAGAATTCACAAATAAAATAATAATAATATAATTCAATTGTTATAATTATTGATTAACTTATTTGCGTTTTAAATTGTTTTTTAAATGATTTAGGCATCAAATTAATGTTTTTAAGGTATTTTTAGATGGTTTTGATGTGTTAATCTCAAAAATAAAATTTGAAAAATATTATTTTAAAATATTTTTAATTGAAAAGAACTTTTAAAAAATATCATGCATCACAAGTCAAACGCACACAAAAGCAATTGACAAGTGTAGCCACAATTGACAAGTTCAGCTAGGGGTGATCATTTTCAGTTCGATTTAGTTTTGACCTATAAAACTACAAAACTAAAATTTTTTATTCAAAAAAATTTAAACCGAACCAAAGTCGGTTCCAACTGTCTGGTTTTGGTTCGGACATCATCATCATTATCCCAATCAAGAAGCATATCAACAACATTGCACTTTGATTCCTTAATACTATTGACTTCAAAACCTGAAATTCAAAATCTAGAATTATAACATGATAAATTAAATTAGAAGATATAAAAATAAAAGGTAGTATTTTTACCATACATTTTCAATAAATGCCTTGATTTTTGAACTAATTATCATTCATTGCTAGAAGTAATTCTCCACCAAATTCTACAAAATAAAAAATTAGACATATTAGATTGAAACTGCGTCAATTACTAAATCATAAAATAGAAGGTGTAACTTTATAAGAAAAATTACATGATTCAAGGTTTTCATAGGTTTCAAAATCATTTATCAAGGTTCTAATGTCGGTTGAAATTAGTCTATGATACAACCAATTTTGACAACAAATAAGTGCTTGAATTGTTGCTAGAGATAGAGAACTTTAAAATTGATCGAGTATACGACCGCCTATGCTAAAGGCTGATTCAGAAGCCACTTTGGATATAGGAATAGCTAGAACATGTTGTGCAACCTTTGAAAATATCTTATATTTTGAAGCATTACTCTTCCATCACCTTAAAATATCTAATTTATCATCATTAGGATCCTCACAACCATCAACCAAATATCTCTCAACCTCATTTATATTTTCCAAACTATCTTCCTCATGTAAATGTCTTTTGAATCAAGCCAAAGTGTTAACATCTACCTCCGTATCATCAATAGCATTAACATCATGTTTATGCCTATTATCATCCACCATTTCATCAACTTTCAAATAAAACTAATACAATAAGCTCACCAAATTATCTTTTACCTTTTTTGTTAACAATTGTGCTTTGTCATAATCATTCATCTCACTAAAATAAAATTTCACATATTTCAACTTAAGACATAACCATATACAACAAAAAATTCTGATTAACTTCAAAACTCCAATACTTCTCAAACTTTAACATCATGTTCATCGTCATTCCACTTAAAAGATTATCTCTACTTTTACACAATTGCAACAAGTTTGTATGCATGTAAATCAATTTATTGGAAAAAAGAATTTGATGTGACATGCAATGAGCCATAAAATCTCAATGTAACCGTGTAAAATATCTTTAAGAATTTCACCAAAGTTCTATCATTTTTCCAATCCTCCAAACTAGGTAGCCCTATGTTTTTTTATTCCCTTTTGAATCAACCTCTAAAAAAAGTAACTCATATACCTAGGTTTGCTTTCACCTAACCTTATAAACCTCTTTTCAAACTTTTCAGCAGCTTCTAACATAAGATAAGTTGAATTCCATCGAGTTGCAACATCTAAACACAATGATTTCTTACACTCTATATGCAACTTTTCTACACATTTTTTAAATGCAAGTTGCCTAGAAGGTAAAGATCTTACAAACCTAATTGCATTTTGAATCTTAACAACTAAAACATTAATCTCTTTCAAGCCATCACACACAATAAAGCTTACAATATGTGCACAACATGTAACATGCAAATGTTCATTTAACAATATATTAGTTGGCCAATCTTTCATCATATTCTTCAAATATTAAATAGTTACATTATTAGGGCTTGCATTGTCTACTGTAATAGTGTTTATTAATCCCCCACTTTAACAAATAATTCTTAATAACTTAACCAATTGTCTCACCTATATGATTGGAAACTTGATAAAAATTAATAATTTTTTTATGCAAATTCCACTCATTATCAATCCAACAAGTCGTTAAGGACATATAACTAACGTTTTGGATTGATATTCATGTATCTGTTGTTAAGCATAATCATTAACCCCTAAGAGTTGTCATTAATCTTTCATTCTCTTCAACATAAAGTTTCAAATAATCTCATATAGCAATGAAATGAGAATGAATGTCAAATCTAGGTTGCATGGTCCTAGAAAATAATCTAATTCCCTTACCCTTTACAAATTAAATGGCAACTCATTAATTATAACTACTTTTATTGGTGTTTGTCTACATTCATCATAATTATAATCTATTGCTTTAAGAGTGCCCTTATTTTGATCTCCCGATTCATCCTCTTCTTTCTTAGGTTCTAATACCAAAATTTTTTGCTCCTTATCATGCACAAAAAAAAACTTTTTGCATACTTTTAAATGAATCCATATATTACTTGTTCCATTAAGAATAGTATGACATGCATAATCTTTTCCACAATAATTACATTCAACTCTAGGAGTTTTAAGATCACCATCAAGTTTTGTAAAATGATCCTACATTTGTGACTTTTTCTATCATCAACATTTATTTTCCTTGATGTAAAGACTTAAGTTTGTTTACCTTTATTATCCACGATGAATCCTGCAATAGTTGATGTTGGGTTGGTGTTTGAAGTTAGGGTATTGGTTGATGTTGGGGTAGTGCCAATGGATGAAACATTTTGATTTTGAAGTTTTTCCATCTGTAATTACCAAATGAAAACATGTTAATAATCATAATTTATATGAGACTTAAAGGTACTAACATTAAAAAAAAAATTTACACTAAAAAAACTATTGTAATAGTTAATATTACATTTCACCAGGTTTCCAATAATTTTATGGCTTTGTTTTTTTTTTTTTTTTTGTGTTTTATGTCCTTCCAACATGTTTTATCTGCATAGCATTCAAAAAAAGTTGAGCACCTTGACATTAACAAGTCAAGGGCCTTCTAACCACTCCAACATCAAATTAATAAAAAATACACCAGTTGCTAAAGGAAAAAAGGAAATTTTTTTGCATGAACAAAAACTATTGTAACAAGAACAACTTGACAAGAACTTGCTATGTATATATATGAACTCTTTTGGACAGTGATAGGTTATAGTAATTTGAAGCTTAAAGGATGGTTCACATCCTTCTTTGTAATCAAATAACAACGAGAATAAGCTTTCTCTGCTACAAATATAAAGAGCTTATTTTATCTTTATACAACTAATGCAAAAGTCTACCCAAGAGCATTTAAGTAGTAATTAGCAAAGATCATTTATTAAAGTTTGTTGCAGTGGTATAAAGTTTCCAATTCTAAAAAGGTTTACAATCTAGTCCTAAAGTTTTTTTTTTTAAATTGTAACCTTAAAGTCAAGATTTATCTATTATAAAATATGTATTCTAAACCCCTAAATATTAAACTTTTAGTTTCCTCTCAACTCTGATGAATGAAAAAATGCCATTAAAAGTTGTAGTATTATAGAAGGGGGATCAATTGTGCGTGTTATCCTATCTCTCAGTTTAAGATATAGGAGGGGGATCAATCAACTTTTTTTAAAAAAATCAAATACTCATGGTTAGAATTAACAACACAGGAAGATTAGTTAGGCTCATCACAAACCATGTGATAGTCAATTCTCTATTGTTTGTAAAATCAAAGGAAAATTGATGTTGGTTTTGTATGACAAGCACATGTTGATTTAACAAAATTAAAAAACATTGAGAGATAAAAAACATATGTTAAAGAAAAAAATTAACAGAGAGAGAAATCTTACTGCAAAGAACCAAAGAAGGGTGCCTAGATGGACTGTTGTCGAGGCTTTGGGGTGATGCAAAATCTACATGTACAACATACAATTAAAAGTTAAATCATTTATACCGAGTCTGATATACACAATGCATAGAAAATAAATGATACTAACTAGGATGCTAGATCAGGAGATGTAAATTGAAAGGTTGGGTGTGGCAAGTCACGTGTGGGAACTTGGGTGAGGGTTGTTGGTTTGCTAGATATGATGATGAATGATGAAGATTACACAATACTGACATGTAAGCGTTATTTGTGAGAGGCTATGTCGTTGTGAGGAATGAGGTGGGCGGCTGGTAGGGTTACTAGGTTAGAAAAGAAACGATACTATTACTCTATTAGAAAGCATTTTATTTATTTATAGCACTTTTTTTTAATCTGAACCAGTTCGATTTGGTTAGAGATTACTGGTTTTATCCTTATGAAACCAAAACTGAACCGAACTAGAAGTTTTTTTTAAAAAATATTCTAATTAGTCTAATCGATTTTTTCATGGTTTGGTTTTTTGGTTTTCTCGGTTTAATTAGTTTTTTAGTTTTTTTGCTCACCCCTAAGTCTAGCCAGAACATAATTTATCATGGAAGGTTTATTGAAAAACTTTCGTGGAGTAAGAGATTGTAGAGAATAATTTATTAGGGTGCTTAATAGGTTTTTATAATATTAAAATTAATTTTATATGTTTGATTGTAAATATTAAAAATAATACATAATCATTTTAATTTTCATAATATTCAAACAACAATTAAAAGTATTAGAGAATATTATTAGAAGAAGATGTTGGAATGTTATGGGTATATGAAGCTTAATGTGTTATGTTTTTCGATATCATTGCATATTCTAGAGTCTAAGTGTTTTTGTAAATAGGATTGTATTTACTTAATTTACAACTCTTTTAATAGTAAAGATAAACCAGTTTGTGGATTTGAATCTTTAGCATCATGATATCTAATTAGCGTGGCTATACGCTTTGGTGGAGGAACCATAACTTTGGTTGGACACTCCCATATTTTCATGTATTTATAGGAAGGTCTTGAACATTCCATCACTCATATGATCTCTTGTTTAATTTCTTGTAAGGTATTTTATCTAAAATATAATTTGATGATAAATTAGTCTCTCCCACAAGTTTCAAGGCAATCTTGAACTTATTAATATAACATCATCAATTTGTTTCAATGTTTGATTCTTGCATTTAATAATACCATTTTTGTTACGGTGAAAACAAGTCATGGTCTGATGAATTATAACATGCTTAAAATAAATTTCATCAAAAGGTGAATCATAATCCTCATTTTTATCACTTCTTATGATCTTGATCTTTTAGCTAAATTAATTTTCAGCCTTATTTTGAAATGTTTGAACAATTTTAAGGCCTCATCTTTGTTTTTTTTTTTAAATAGACATATCAATATCTTGTGTAATCATTGATAAAAGTAATAAAATACCTTTTACCACTTGTAGTTTGCATAAATTTTAAATCACATATATTATAGTGAATTAAACCTAGAGGCTCGTTACTTCTGTTTATGAAATGAATTAGAAGACTTAACCATTTAAACAAATGAAGAAGCTTTATTAAACTTCTTGTCTTTTTTTTAACAATAATTATCATGTTGTTCTTAAATAGCCCATCACATAAATATCTCTTACCCATAGACATCTCACTCTTGGTGGGGACAAACTTTATTTGGCTCAAAAACCCTTCTAAATCCATCTTTGCTCAACAACGATCTAAAAACCATATTCTTTTGAATGTTAGAAGCTCGAACCACATTCTTTAGAGTCAATTTTTTCTAGATGTCATCTTAGCCCCACTTGTTTATAGCCTAAATGTTTCATACTAAAGAGTTACTTATGGACAATTGTTCACTATTAATAGTTATTGTATACTAAAAAAAACTAATCTTGTAAAAACATGCATGACATGTAACTCTAGTACCAACCCACCACTATATAAGGTTGTCCACCAAGTTTATTTTTGACGTAACTTCTGTAAGCTATATAGCTTCCTCGTCAACGTTCTCAATCATGTTGATTTGTGCGTTATTCACTTTATAATGAGAGCAATCCTTAGTGTGGTGTCTTGGCTTTTTACTAACAAAGCAAGTTCATTTTTTTTTTACTGCCACTACTACCATTAAAACTCTTGGAAGAACTTGATTCTTCATGCTTCCTATTTAATTTCACACCACTTTAATTCTTTTGAATTTTTCCTTACGTGGAGAATGTTTAGGAATCAGGTTTGACAATGAAACAACTATGACAACAAGGGCTACCAATATTATCAGTACATTAGTGTTATTAACATTGATTTCAACATATGTTATCTCAGTAAAATGATAACCTTTATAAATATAAATATCACACACACACACATATGAAGATGCAGGAGCTTGCTTAGTAGTAAGAAGGGTGTTAGATTGTAAGGATGTTTTCAATTTGAAACCCAACAAGAGCAGTTTATTGTTTTCCTCTTTACCAATCTTGACACTATGAGATATTAGGTTCGAATCCTAGATATAACCTTCTAGTTTTTTTTTCCTAAGTTTGGCAAATAAATTAACAACAAACAATTAGTGCATTAATCCATAAATCACTGCAATTAATGATAATTAAATAGTAGATCAATTTCAAGCACACAAATTTGAAAAATAAACAATAAGTTTGATGGATAAAGTTTGACAACAGATAAACAAAATAACATATAATAACAATCATGTCCTTTAAATCTCTATTTTTCAAGTTTCCAACTCTTCTCTAATTTTTTAATTCAAGTTTTAAGTAACAGATAAACTATAACAAACTTACACATAAAATATATGTTCAGAACTACCATATTTTAATATATGAACTATATCAGACATAATAAATAAAGACATAGTTTATACATATACTATATAGATAATATTTTACTATTAAAAGAAATTAACATTAACAAAAGGAATTGACATTTGTTTAATTTGGATTTTTGAAATTTTCATTTGTTTTCTCATTATCTCTTGGTTACCAAATAGAAAATATTAAAATTGTAAATTACACTGTCATTTTATCATATAAAATTAAGTTTGTCGTTTTATGATCATTAAAATCTCACCATACACGAGCAACTAGTAAATGAAAGGAGAAATCGAGCAATCAACATACTAAATAAAAAAAATAGTGAATTAACATAGTAACAAAAGTTTTGGTGAAATAACATATTTTTAGATGTCGCAGTTTTGAATCATGACATTTAATTAAATGTCGTGGTTATATGACAAAACTTTAATTGATATCTCACAATTACAACGTCAATTAAATTCAGGATTAATTGGTCGACCGATTCGTAATGGTTAGTTAAATCGACCACTAGCTGACTGATGCAGGCGAAAGCTAAAGACAACAACAAATAAAGAACATAAACTTTTATAAGCGAAAGGGGTTGCAGATGTAAATCCCAAATTCATAGGTTTATTCTCTCTAAAATAATAATAATGGAGTTTGTCTCTTTAGGAGGTTTACAAAACCTTAAATAGGCCAAAAACCCTACCTCAAGTAGGAAACAAAAATCCAAAAAATAACAAGGAAACAACCATAGAATCCAAAACAATGGAAGAAATCCAAAAATAATAAGGAAAAACATAAAACTGCCAAAATCAGGGCATTAGAGCGAGATTTTTTAAATCTAAAGATTCGACAGTCGGATAAAAAATTACAGCCCTTTTTATTAACCATTTTGGTCTAGTGTGATCATACCTCTTCTTGGACCTAGGCCTATCTCACTGGTTCATAAATACATAAGTTAGGCCATCCACGTAATCTGTTTAGGGAAAATCTTCATCTAGTTATGACAAACCCACATTTAACTACTCAGAATCACCCGTTATTGCAAGCTCGACTACATCATTGACACTAAAAAACAAAGAACAACTACTATGTGAACAATAACTTTTTAAGATTTAAATTGGAGTTTGTTTTTAAGTTTACAAGTTAGAGAAATATGTATAATCTAACTCAAAACATATTTGGAAGCAAAAGTTCATAAAAAATATGATTTTTGTGTGAAACGGTTGTCTGGTTCATATAACTGGATCAACCAACCGATCGGTTGATTTAGAAGATTGGTAATGAGGCTACATGTTAAGTTGTTGCGCTTCAGAAACGCAACATTTAGCGCGAATTGTTTAAATGTCGCTATTCTGAAGCGCGATAACTATCTTGTCGTACTTAAGAATAACAATATTTAGTAAATGTCGCGCTTTAGAAGCGTGACAAGGTGAAAATATGCTATTTTATTAAATGTTTTTCAAATAATGTTATTTTACTAAAACTTTTAATTTAGCGCTATTTTTTAAAAAGAAAATCTAAATGAAAGCAATTAACAAGTCTTTTTGGCCGACTTGTCTTTGGCTTATGCAAGTGGATGATTTCCATTATTGTTGGTGATCTCAATATGTTTGAATTCAACTTATTGAGATTATTTTTTTATTAATACAAGACTATTCTTTTCAAGGTTCATGTATTCAAAGTTTAAGTTTTTTGGTTCTTGTTTTTTCTTTCCTTTCTTATCTTTAAAATTTTTATAAGCTTATTTTAACTATTTATTTCAACTATGACAGTCTTACCTTTGACGTTTTAAAAAGTTAGAGTTTTCATATGTGATTTTTACCTAATTATATTATTTTTTAATATTTTTCTCAATAGTAGTTTGTTAAACTTTCTTTAAAGAAATTGTTTTCTTCCCATGAAGGACAAAAGAAAGAAATCATGTATGAGAGAGAAACTTTGTTATAAATATCATGCAATCTTTTAAAACAATTATTTTCCTAGTGAAAATGACAAGGAATTGACCACTTGCCATAAAATCGTGTCTCTTTCCAAAAAATGTGCTTCTTCTTATTAGGCACGAGATAGACTTTAGATGCATGGAGTTAAAAGACCTGACCTCAGCTGTCCCAAGTTCTTCTTCCTCCTCCGTCCCACTTTTCAAAAAATTCTCTCATTCTTCTTAGCACGAGATATGGAGTTAAAAAAACTTTATCTTATTTCAGCGGTCCTGACGAGAGAAAGAAAATGATGGTCGACGAGAGGTCAATTCTCTATTATTTTCCCGAGGACAATAATGTTTTAAAAAGTTTGTGTATGATATTAATAACAATTATCCCATACCTTTGTGTTACGGAGCTGAAAACGTAGAGATGGTACAATTTTAATGGTTTGATTATTTATATATTATAATCAATTATCTAATAATTGAATTATATTATTAAGATTTTATTTATACTATATGTAAACAAAAATAGTATCATATATCATATTTATGAAGAAATGTCAACCTAAAGTTTGTTATAAATCAGTGTATATTTTTTTTAATTGAGTGAAACTAAATTGAAAAGATATATCTTAGAGTTGAGTTAAAATATAATATTTATTTTCTTAAAAAAATATTTAATATATTTTAATATTTCGATGCATGTTGAATTAAAATCTTTAATTACTTTTTATTTCTTAAAGAAAAACTACTACATATACTATGTTGTCATACACTTTTAAACAATTTAAAATAACTTAATTAATGTAGCTTGATTTAGTATTGTAACTAGTTTTCTTGATTATTATTATTTTATATAAAATATTCAATAGGCATCTTGTTGATCACTCAGATAATCGATTAATAAATATGTTGTCAGTTAATCGTCTTTGTCTTTTAAAGTTGAGAAACTACTCAATAAGAACTTAATCTTGAGAGAAAACAAGCACCAACCAAATAAAATCAAGTAGAATATGTAGATTAAAGACCTTGAACCCTATGAAAAGATAATCTACTTTAAGTTAACACCACAAAAGGAAAAAAAGACAAGTCTTTTTAGGAAGAAAAGAGACGAATAAGAGGAATTAAAGTAAAGGAAAACAAGTAAATAAATTGCAAAAAGTTAGTAAATAAAAAAAAGATAAATTGAAGAATTGAAATTGCATATATGAGGCTGATCATATTTCATAATAACTATGTAATCTTTTATATATTGGTACATAATTTGAATTCTATCAAAATATATAAATCAAATATATATACAAATGTTGGTATAAAGTAATAAGACTTTTTTGAGTCATAATATAAACTAAACTCATTCTCTATTGATATTGTCTAAATCTTGAGCTAATATTATGACTTATAAGTAGTTTATATGTTGAGGACTTCCACTCTAAATAAAATTAAGTTTTTTGATTCTCCGTGCATGTTCAAATACTTATGGTTGATCATTTTTCATTAGGCGATCATGGCTTCTAGTCACTTGGTTGAGTTGTTAATTGATTTCTCAAATCTCTTGGCCAATTAGGACTCTTTCAATATGGTTGATTTCACTACACTTGATCAATTTCAGCTCTCTTCCTCTCTTTCTTGCAAATAATCACCGTTCTTCATTTAACATTTAACAAGTAATAAATACTTTTTTATTTGCCAAATAAATGATTTTTTTTACATATATATACTTAATTGATTTATCTAATCAACCAAATATGAAATGAAAAGTGACACTATTCAATTAAAACCATCGACCAAGTTTTAAAAGTACTTTAGCTTTTAAGTTTGATGTTTAGGGTTTTTTTTTTTTTGCATTTCAAATATAATAATTACCTCAACCCCATAATCAATTTCCAACTAGTCTCTTTCTTTATAAAATCTCTAACTTCTTTAGTGTAGAAATCATAAATTACATGTCATGACACAAACCTAAACCTTCCTTTCAATTCATTAGAGTAATGACTTCACCAATCTCCCTTCTCTGCCATACCAAACTCATCCTTGCCTCAAACAATGCACCATCGTTCATGGTTGGAGAACCTTATATTTACTAAAGGATGTAGTAAATAAATAAAGCTTCATTAAGACAAGTCCATGAACTTGAATATTTAGAAGGAAAGTCCACTTATGTGTTCTTGTATCATGAATGCATACCATATTTAGTAACCATTTGGTGAAGAATGGAAGTTCTAGAAGATTTTTAATGAGATTCATATATCCAATATTCTTATTAAGTTAGATAAACTATGACTATTAACACCTTGTTTCGTGTCCATGTGTAGAAAGTTGATATTTATCAGTTTTTCTTTAAAAAAATATACAAAAAGGTTCACAAAAATTCAAACACTCTAGAAGAACTGCTCAACTTCCATGTCATAGTGACAAATAATAACACCTATGTGAAAAAACTTTTTTTTAATTGGGACTTCATGTTTTCCATAGTCTCATCATTCTTACACTCTAACGATCGAATAAAAAGAGGCTATTTTGGACTACGAGAATCATAGCCTTTGTAAACCAAATAGAGATAAGAAGATAAATAGAGAGATTTAGAATTATAAATATTTTATATGCTTTTTTACTAATGTGATGGAGAATATATCCTTTTTAACTTGTAATAATTTATAAGGGCAATTTGTATTTAACATATCCTTTTATTGAAATCTAGCCTAGTTTATTATTCATGTGTTATTTTTAAAAAACTTTTTTCTCAATTTCTTTCATGTTATATTTGAACATAAAGGTTCATTTAACTTAAATAAATAGTTGTATTTTACCAAACTTAATTTCTTGTTCTAAAAGAAGAATCTTGAACTTAAGCTAAAACATGAAATAAAGCTTAACTAAAAAGATCAAAGTGCAATAAATATAAACTTTGGAGTAATTATATGATTATAACCTTTAGATTGATCTTCTAATTTTTTAGGGGTACCATCTTCTAGTATTTCCTTCATGTAATGATAATACTTCTTTATATATCGACCATTAATTAATCGATAATACATTTCCCCACCTTGACTTGCTTTATGATAAACTCCTTAATTAATAACTTTAGGAATAACAAATGGACCCTCCTAGTTAGGCAACTACTAGCCATATTTTGGATTCTTATAACTAATTGAAAGTATGGCTTTCCATTCTGGATTACCTACTGAGAAATATTTTAATCGAACATGCTTTGTTATATGCCCTTTCGACCTTTCTTTTATGCGCAAGTAAATGATCCAAGTCCTCTAACTTAGTTAACATGGGTGATTAATATTCAGAACTATCAATGTTATATTATGCATCCCTTCTAAGTGATTGTAATTTAAGCTACATAGGTAACATGACATCATATCCATATATTAAAGTAAACGATGAGGTTCCTACGTAGTCTTCTATGAAGTCTTATATACCCATATTACTTATAATAAAACATCATACTAAGCTTTAAAATTGTTTTTAACCAATTTTTAAATATTGAGGATTAAAGTTTTATTGGTCAATAATGTCGTACATTGACTTAGGCATGATGAGTAAAGTGGAATATTTTGGGTCCATATTCCAATGCAAATTGCTTCTCACCTTTCCTAATAAATACTAATCCTTGGTTTATAGTAATAGTTTCTACAAGTCCAAACCTGTAAATAATTTATTCCTTAATGAATTGCATCTTTGTTTCTTGATTGGTTGATCGATAAGAACTAACTTTAACCCATTTGGTGAAGTAATACATGGCAATAAGGATATAATTATATTTCATTGATAAAGGTTGGTGTATTTTACTAATAATATCCCTTTCTCATCCTCTAAATGATAATGATTTGACCAGTGCATTAAGATAATTTAATAATACATGTTGAATTAGGTCGAATTATTGGCATTATTAATACCTTTTTGTAGAAGAAATTAAAGTTTGGAGACTGGAATTAGACTTTCAAAAGTTTAATTAGTCAAATCAGGGGTTTAATTGTGAAAAAAAATAAAGTTTGGTAGCCAATTAGGGTTTGATTGAAGAAATTCAAAACGAAGGACCAAATCGTTAAAGACATGAGACTTCAAGGGCTAAAATTAACCAAATCAAGGGCCAAATTAACGAAAATTAAAAGTTTGATAGTCAATTAAGGGTCCAAATACATAAATTAGAATTTAAAGACCAAGATGAAAATGACGCTAAACTTTAGGATTGATGATTGAGTTTGGCAGGGGTGAAATTGCATAAGATTAAGAGTTTGAAAGGCAATTACAGGTGTAATTAAAAGTAATCAGAAGAATAGAGACTAAACTATAATCTATTACATATCAAATTAAAAACCCTAATTTATAAGTTTTAACCTAAATGATGTGTTGTTCACTCATTGTTCATTTCATTTCTTGGCAGTTTTGGATGATCGGAATGACACCTTCCAGGAGCTCGTCGTGGAGTTCTAGACCTCCAAATGACATGATGTTTTTTGCAAATAGAGGAATAACATCCCATTTACAACCCTATATCCATGAAATTAATTAGATGTTTATATTCCAATTCTTCCATAGAAGTCTCCAACATCTTGTCTCTGATAAACCATCACTGTGTTTTCAGATTCTAGGCTAATCGAGTTGGCACAATCAAGCGAATGAATATGGAGCTACAGACCTTCAAATGAAGCAAGGATGGATCTAAATGAAAGGTGTGCATCTTCCATACCAAGTTCAGGTGGTCTTCGATGTCGTTTACATCGGAGTTTCTCTAGCGAAGCCTCAAAAGTGACCAATTCTGTCAGCCTTAACTAAGAAACCCATTTGTTCAAAACCACCTAATCTTTTTATGTGTTCACACTTAGAAACTCAAAAAGGATTCTTATTAAAGGCCATAAATATTTCATCCGATATCAGAAGGTGAGAAATGCATGCCTTTGTCTCTAAGAAAGAGAAAATAACTTAGGAAAAACTACCATCCTAAAAAACCATTGAAGGACAAAGGTTTCAACAGTTAAAATTTGTTCAAAGCTCTTTTATTTTGATCATAGGATTGAGCTTTGATCAATCTTTGAGGGAATCCACCAAAAAAACCTAGAAAACCCTATAAATACCTTTTTTTTAAAAAGAAGGGATAAGAGAGAAAAACATGAGGATATACTTTATAAAGAGACCCTAGTGTGAAGTTTCAAAGACTTAATATAGAAGGTCAAACAAGCTTTGGAAAGAATAGAAAGTGTAGGGGAAAGAAGGAATAAAAAAAAGAAGGGAAGTAGCAACCTATAGCAAACAAGTTTAAAAAAGCTATAACCACATGAAAACCCAAGGGTAGAGTGCATATGGCCTGCCCATTCATGTTTTTTCAATGTTTAATGATGTTTTTGAATCTTTTTGGCATTATTTTATGTTTTATTATTTATGTGGATTGATGAATTAAAATTTCATTTTGATTGATTAATCATGTTTTAAAGTTGTTAATTTGTTTGGGATGTTTAAAAGGTGGTTTGCGTGCTTGGTTTTGACGAAGTATTGTAGTTTTTGAATCTGTCAAATGTAACAATAGTTGTTTGATGGCTTTTTCTAGGTTACTAATACATGTTTTTGGTTCCTGAGTTTATGGGTCTCAAAGTGTTTAAAAAATCAATTTTAGATTGACTTTTGATGTTTTTGTTAGCTAATAATAGGGCTACAATTTTAGAAGTTGAAATCTTATACATGGATTTTTTTTTATGACTCAAGTTTATTTGTTAGTGTTTTTTATTCAAACTTGTTTATTTATAATAAGGTGATTTGTTGGGGCTAAAAGAGCTCGGTTTGAAGGCTTAAAATGTATTTTCTGGGTTTGACAATGTATGTTGGGTGTTTTGGGCAACCTGAGTTCATGTTCTTCATGTTCATCTGAAGAAAATTGTCTTAAGTGCTAGTTCTAGGTTTTATTTTGATTTGACTTTGTTTTTGCAAGTTTATATATCATCAATAGTAAATAATCTAAGGTTTTCATGTATCAATAACATGTTTTGTGGGTTTTAATCTTAGAATTTTGGTTTTGAACTAAAATTCATTTTGACATAAATCGTGATGTCTGAGTAATAATCGAAACATATAGATACTTGATTTTATCTATGAGAGCAAAACTTTGCCTTTTATTGCTTGAAATCTAGTCTAGTTTGATGTTTACGTTGCTTGGTTTGAGTTTGAATATTCTTCATTGTTCTTCGTGTTCTTCATTTTCCTTGGTGTTTCATATGTTTTTGTTAGAAACTTTTATGTTTTTTTTTGTGTTTTTTTTGTTTTGATTTTGTTTTCGTTTAAATCTTAGTTCTGGTTTAGTTTTGGGTTAAACTTTATTTCTTGGTTCGGTTCATGGTTGAACCAGTGTTCTCAGGTCGTCCGGTCAGGTCAAAACTCGGTCAAATACTTAAGGTTTTGTTTAGTTTGCCACTGTTTCAATAAAAAGCAATTGTGGCTTAAGGTCGTGTTTGACAAACACGTTCTTAGGCCTGTTTTAATAGTTTTGTTTTGAACAAAAATATATTTTTGCCAAACATGGCCTTAAAGAAATAAAAAAATAATAATTTTTGCTTGTTGTATGTGGCTGAATTCTTATAAAAATATATTTTTATTTATAAAAAAGGAGAAATGTTTTTTAGCATAGTTTTAGAAAAATACCTGTGTTGATTTTTCTTTGCATCTTTTGGAATATACATCAAGTTTGTAAAATTTCTTAAGGATTTAACCAATATTTCAGTAACTCTAAAATTTTAATTCATAAAAATTAATTATCAACATCCTAGTATAAATGTTGGACCTATAAGTAGGCTAGTATTTATATACTAGGAGTTGATAGAAAATTTTTAGGATTATTTTAGATATTTACCAATTTTAATTGGAAGTATTTTTTACTACAATATACAAGTTATGAAGAATCCTTTTACCTTTCAAAATAGGTGAAGCCTATCAGGGCACCTATATGAACCATTCTCATAAACTTTATCTCAGCATATGAGCCTATAATAAATTCAAAATGCTAGATTTATTCATTGGAGAAAATCTTTATTCTGAGCCAAAGAAAGACCATCGATTATGAACCCATCAAAACTTTTAAACCATATCTAGACCACATAATGTAGCTTACCTCAAGTAAGGTGCACTAGGGGTACTAGTACTTTCTCTAATCATAACAAATCATTTACCCTTGGAATTTTAGATAAGACCAGCACCCTCGATTCTCTTAATGATTCTAAATCTAACAATAAGATGACGACTTCTCAATCCTGACATTCTGCAACGCCACGCTTCCACGTGCGGTAATAATATTGATGCATGGGTGATCATTTAAGAAAGAAGCCAAAACTAGGTTTTAAAATGCTTTTCTTGACATTTATGTGACTTAAATCAAGGCTTGATTGGTAAAGTGATATTTTACAGTGGGTTGGGAATCCAATACCGACCCAATTGTGAAATGATCTGACTATAGTTGAGTAGTGATTACATAAAGTAACAATCAACTCTCAAGACCTAAAATCCCAATACACCAAAATATCACCTTTCATCTTATATGGAAAAAAACATAGACATAGACAGCAGTATATCCGTTGCTCGCACTTCATCGCAGGACTTTATCTTACCTATTCAATTGTTTAGACTTGCATAGAAAAGACTATACTTTTGTTTTTTTTTATGCATTTTTGTGCATTTAACGAGGCTGCGATATGTAATGTTTAGTCAACAAAAAAATTCTCTAAGCATCAATACTACACAAATACCCTTATGTAGAGTGCATTGGCTTAATTGTCGAACGCTAAACCTGATTTATCTTTAAATAGCTAGCAACATAATTAGCCTAATAAAATTATAATTCGTATTATAGAAGTTCAAATTTCATAATTATATAGTTTAAACTGTCCAAGGAGAAATCCTTGAAACTCATCCCACTTGCTTGAATGAAAACGAAAAGCATAAAACAAAATAACACAAATGTAAGAAATGTATGGAAGAAGCATACAGAGCATGTTAAATGATGGTCTTAACATGTGGATACAATTTTTTTTTTGTAGTTTTAAAGGTATACAAATTTGCACGTTCTTAGTTTTTTAACCAGAAGATACATAAAGTGCACCATAATGGCATTTTCTTCGATGAACACTTTCTTACTTGTCTGAACCATAACAATTTGTTCAACAACACTTTAAGCCAAAGTTCCTCCGTAAAGGCACATCAAGGAAAGCTTATGAATCATTTTTGATGATGCAGAACCAATAAAGGCCATAAAACATGTCGTAAGATAAGAACATAGGGCTGTAAAGGATGTAATTTTATGTGGCTGCAGTACTTGGAACTGTAAACACGTAGGATCAGGGGCGGAGCCAGGAACTTTTCCTGTTCTGGACTATAATATAAATACACAAATTATTTTTTAAAATCAATCATTCACTCGAATATATAAATTTATTAAGTTAACAATAAAGTTTTAATTCAAATATATAACACAAAATATATATAAAAAAATTTTAAACTACATAAAATTCAAAATAAAAATAAAAATAAATTATACTATCAAAATTGTACTCTTCGATGTTTTGTAGAACATAATTCATTTATGATCGAATCCGAATCAATATCTTCGACAAACTCTCGTTCAATGTGTTGAAGATATTGATTAGTGTGCGGCTAATGGCTGCTAATTAATTAGTGTTGTAAGGGAAATTAAGTAGATGGCTAATGGCTGCTAATTAATGTTGTAAGGGAAGGTGGGTAGTGTTTAGATTTGCTATGTAAAAGATAAAAAAAAAATTTATTAAATTTTATTTTGTTATCTTGGCTACAGCCCTTTTTAGAGCCCGTTTGGCTAAGCGTTTGCAACAGAGTTTTTATTTAACAGTAGCAACATATCGTTTGGTTACAAAATGAGCCGCAGTTTTCATGCATGGGTCCCACCTTTATCTGCGTTCAAAACTCAATTTTGCTGAAGTAGAAATTAGATGCTTTTCATTTCCTGTTTATGCAACTGTGTTTATAAACACAGTATAAAATTGTTCTCATCTTCCTTTCTTGACCAGTGCTTCGGGTATTGGTGGATTTTGTCCAGATGAGAAAACCATGAGGGCTGTTCTTACCTGGGTGTGCCGCTGCTGGAGGCGTCGAGGGAGACAGCTGGGCTGGCCTGCTGAAACCATTTCCTTCTGTTCAACCACGAGGGCTGTTCTTAACAGTTTTCCTTTTATTCTTCCCCTAGTCTTCGTAATTGTTGCTGCACTTAAAGATGATGATGACGGTGATGGAGGGCTGGCCTACTGAAACCATTTTCTTCTCTTCTGTTTTCTCTTTGTTCTTCTCCTAGTCTTATTTAGGTGCTCTCCTTGTCTGCGTGGAGAGTGAATTTATTCACTCTCTACAAAAAAAAAAGTAAAAATATTTAATATTTAATTGTATTTTATTCAAAAAATAATTAGTGTGTAATATTATTTAATAACACTATATAAATTAGAAAGAGATCATATGATAGCGTGATATTTGCAGAATTTGATCGTAATTTCAATTTTGTTTCTAATGATATTTTACCTAATTTTGTTGCACGCTCAAAAAAGCATGAAAACTGTAGTCCTTGTCCGATGAATTTCGTACGTGATAGAATTGTAAATAGTTTAATGAAACAATAAAAAATATTTTATATAAAATATTATTTATTTCATGACATAATAGCAGTAGTTAAATCTATAATATTTAAATTAAAAACCATCAATATTAATATATATCGTTTTTAGTTATTTTATAACCTCAATTTAAAAAGCATTTTTAACCAAACACATTAAATTACTTTTTGTTCAACCTCAATTTCAACCACAATTTTAACTAAACATATT
>Ga0307513_10001228_pt1 | contig 37097 bp, 24 predicted proteins | sample 15_EM_MG_FD_202174 | JGI IMG/M metagenome (GOLD analysis project Ga0307513, IMG submission 202174) | Populus trichocarpa ectomycorrhiza microbial communities from riparian zone in the Pacific Northwest, United States - 15_EM | ecosystem: Host-associated > Plants > Roots > Unclassified | place... | reverse complement strand
CACTTTTTCATCTTTGAAAACAAATCCATCAATCATTTTGAACCAAGTTATTGTTAATTTAATTTCTCTTGAGTTTTTTGTGTTACCTAGCTTAATTTCCAGATCTAGCTCTCTGTGGATATGACCTTGATCTTACCGAGTTAATTGCTACATCGTACACTCGTGCACTTGCGAGTTAAAACAAGCCGATCATAAAAAGCGGTCAAGCAATCCTCTCGAAGTTCACCTTAGCCCATATATCTTAAAGCTGTGGATGTTTCTTGAAGAAGTCTGCCTCAGCCCATGTTTCTTGAAGAAGTCCATTGTGACTGGACCCAATTGAACCTCTAATGGATCTCTTGGTGTTAAAGCTAGGATCACATCATTTTCTTTCTTTTTGAAAAGATTCACTCTCGAATCATCACTTATATTAAACAAAGAAAGGTCAAATACATTAAATATAGTACGAACACCATATTTAACTGGTAATTCTATTTTGTAGGTGTTATTATTGATATTCTCAATGAAATGGTCCATCTCATCTCAGTATCAACTTAGATCTCCTTTGAGCAAGAAATATCTCTTTCCTTATATGCACCCAAACTCAATCTCTTGGTTCAAATACCATCAATTTCCTTTTCTTATTGGTTTTAAATGCATATTACTCATTCATCTTTTTCATATGTTTTCATACCTTGGTATGCAAATCTTTGACAACATGTGATTTTCTATTCCTATCAAAACTAACTCTTTCATCAACAGGTGAAGGAAATAAATCCAATGGAGTTAAATGATAAAAACCATACACAAGTGTAAACACCCAATGAAAAAAAAAAGTAAAACCAGAAATGACTCCACTGTCGCTGCCGATTTCTAATCGGCAGTGACACAATTTTTGGATGCCGATTTCTGAATTAGCAGCGACAGTTTTTGCTGTCGATTTTTGAATCGGTAGTGACACTGTAAAACCCAACAAAAATTATGTTGGACCAATCTATCCTAGGGGAGAATTATAATAGAAACCAATCTAAGATGACCCAAAAAGGGGATAAAGGATAACCTTTCTCCAGTACCCAAACACCCTGCCTTATTTAAGAGGGGGTATAAATATAAGGAGAGAGAGAGAGAGAGAGAGGGTGACTCCTTCTCTTCCCAAGACCAGCTGCAGCAGCTGTATGCTCATGCCCTCTTTCCTCTTTCCCAAAAAGAGTTGAACAAACCCCTACTGCATATGCCTTCTTTAGGCGTGAGAAAGAGAATGGAGAGCTTGAGAGGAGGTTGAATAGCTACAGACATGAAAGGAGTAAAGGTCTAGAACTGGTGGGGAGAAACCAATAGAAGGGGGAGAAACCGAGAGAAAAAAATAGAAGGGAAATCAAGAGAAGAAAAAAGATATACTATCAAACTTTCTCTAAATCTACTTAGATTCATAAGGTATGGTTCTTGTAACCTCCTTCCTCCTGTTCTTGTGACTTTGAAATCGAAAGGATGAAGAAAAACCATTAGGGAATGCCCATAATTTTTACACCAGCTGTGAAGGAAACCTAAACTAAAAGAGGGACAAAAATAGGGCGGAATGGAGACTAAATTCCAAAACATTTAACAAAGAAAAATGAATAGATTGAATGGACAAAACTTGGTAAAAGGTTGGCCATAACTGAGAGTCTGAACAGAATGTATTATGTGATGAAATGCATGTAGATGTTCATGCTTGAAAATTGTATGATTCTGCTGGATTCTAGGAACAAATTATATGCTAGAACCGATATGCATGTAGATGTTCATGCTTGAAATTGTATGATTATGCTGGATTCTAAGAACAAATTTTATGTTGAAACCGAAATGATGTTGATGTCTTTGCTTGAATTTTGAGATGGAAATTGGTTGTAACATGATTTTGTGACCATTTGTGTGATAAAAAAATGAAATAGAATCGTTATATGTTATAGAATTATTATCGCTTGTGTTGATGTTTTTGTTGTTTGATGATGAATGATGAATGGAGTGTGATTCAGTGAGTTATATATCCACCTTGGGTGAGAAACATTGGTAGAGGGAAGCCTAGCGTAAGCCTTACGCTTGGCCGAAAGGAAGAAATGAAACCAGAAACAATTCCATCGCCACTGCTGATTTCTGAATCTACAGCAACAGGGGTTGCGTTGATGATTTCTGAGTCGACATCAACTCATTTTTCATCAACAATTTTAGTGTCAGTAGCGAATCAGTTTTTGCTGCCGAATTATGGTGTCAGCAGCAAATTAGTGTTCACTACCGAATTGTGGTGTCAATTTTCGCTGCAGAATTACAATGTCAGCAGCGAATCGGTTTTTGCTGACGATTCTGTGTTCCAGCGAAACAGTTTGTTGACGAATTTGCATCACCAGCGAACCAGTTTTGCTGATGATTCTGCATTCTAGCGAATCTGTGTCACTAGTGAACCAGTTTTTACTAATTTCTGCAGTAGATTTACATATCTGAATTGGTCCACTGATTAAAATGATTACATTGTGTAATTGTGTAATATGTGGAACACTTGAATGCGAACATGTGGATTCTTAAAGAATGCAAATGTGCTGCTTTGTGAAACATTAATGTCTTAGGTGGTGCAACCGGGATTGGATCTTCGACCGGGCAAGGACACCTCACATGAGGAACAGGTAGGTGGTTTCCACTTTTTTCTTGTATAACGTTAATATTATGAAATAACTTGTTTGATGATGATATATTATTGCATTGTGATGAATGTTAAACCGACTATGAAATATTGATTGAGTTGTTGATGAAATTGAGTTGTTGACAAATATCAAACCGATTATGAAATGTTGATTGAGTTGTTGATGAAATTGAGTTGTTGACGAATATTAAATCAATTATGAAATGTTGATTGAGTTGTTTATGAATGTTAAACCGATTATGAAATGTTGATTGAGTTGTTGATGAATGTTAAACCGACTATGAAATTTCAATTAAGTTGTTGACGAATATTAAATAGATTACAAAATATTGATTGAGTTATTGATTAGCTTCGGCTAATGGCATCCGAGATGAATAATTGGGTTGTGTTCAATGATTAGTTTCGACTAATGGCATCTGAGATGGATGACTGGGTTGTGTTTGATGATTAGTTTTGGCTAATGACATCCGGGATGGATGATCGGGTTAAGATTGATGATTAGCTTTAACTAATGGCATCTGAGATGGATGATCAGGTTGTGTTTGATGATTAGCTTCGGTTAATGGCATCCAAGATGGATGACTGAGTTGATTATGATGATTGGTTTTGGCTAATGGTATCTATAGAAATGACATGTTTGATTTCATGATTAGTTTTGGTTAATGGCATCCAAGACATATGGCCGAGTTAAAATATTGCGATTAGCTGCGGCTAAAAGTATCCAAGGTGGATGACTGGGTTAAGGTGAAGTAATTAACCCCGATTGATGTTAAACTTCGGCCCCACAACTCCTATAGAGAGGTTGGGGTGTGTGAGTGAGAAAAGTACACTTAACAAAATAATAAGATATGTATAATGCATGTAAGAAGTAAAAGAAGGAATCTACCCATTCTAAGTTAATAACAAAAGTAACGATAACGTCTTTTTAGTTTTTCATTATTATGTTAGATTATTTACAATTCTTGTATCCATGTTGTTTTTGTGATAGGGATATCACACAATCTAGGTGCATAGAGAAGCCCGTTCCACGGGTTCATATATTTTGAAAGGTGCTATGTAATAGTATGTCTTAGGTGTCATATTGAATATTTATCATTCAACACTTTTGTAAGGACTTGTAATAAAAACTGTAATGGAACGCGAATATGGATGTGTGAACATGTAGATACGATATTATGAATATATTTATGTGGTATTCTCTTTTATAAGGATGTTATGTTGTGAAATCACATGAGGATCGTATGAAAGAAAGTATTAGTTGTGTAAAATTGTCGTTTGGCACTCGTGTATAAACTCGTGTTTATAACTAGACTAGAACAAGAATGCAAACTCATAAGTATGTCAATACGATGTAATATAAATATATGAATATGAAAATATAATATTATGGGCATGTGTATTGAGTATCCGTTGTATGGAAATGTTGATTTACGAAAACTATATCTATATGATGCCATGATAAGAAAGGGAACATAATTACTAATTCACGGAATGCCACTATGAGAAGTATCGAGAACCTAAATAAATAAAAATTCCATCGATTTTGGCTTTGAAAAAGCCAGGTCATTACACAAGTTTAAAAGGAGAAAACTTTGTTGTAGAATACACACTCCTATTATATACAAACTCAATGAATGACAAATAATCTTCCTAATTTTTTAGAATTTTATGGATAATAATTCTCAACAATTAAGTTAAAGTTTTATTTACCATCTTTGTTTTGTTATCTGTCCGTGGATGACAAGTAGTAGAAAATAATCTTTAGTTCCTAACTCACCCCATAAAACTTTCCAAAAGTAGCTTAAAAATTAAACATATTTATCAGACTGCTCATTAGAACACCATATAACCAAACTATTTTTCTAAAGAAAAAATATGTTATATTTGTTGTGTCATCGATTTTATGACATGATATGAAATGTATTATTTTAAAAAACCTATCTACAACAAAAAAATATTGAATCTCTACCCTTTCTAAACCTAGGTAACCCTAAAACAAGATCCATGAATATATCAATCCAAGGTTCCTTAGGTACCGGTAAAGGTGTACATTTTATGCATGACTTTAGACTTGGCTTATTTACATGCTATGCATCTATCACATATTCTTTAAACATCTCTTTTTATGTTAGGCCAGAAAAAAATACTCATGTAACATATGCAAAGTCTTAGCTGCCCCAAAATGTCTCATTAAACCACCCCATGAGCTTCATTCACAAGCAAATCACATAATGAACATTTAGGCACACATAATCTCTTATATTTAAATAAAAATCCATCATGCCTAAAATACTTATCAAAGGCTGAATGATCACATTGTCTATACACTTGTCCAAAGTTATCATCATCCATAGATAATTATTTCACATGTTCAAATTCTAAAAGTCTAGTGTTCCAGGTATTAAGAAGAACATACCTTCAAGACAATGCATCAACAATGATGTTTTCCTTACCTTCTTGACCTTGATGACATATGAAAATATCTCAATGAATTCAATCCACTTGGAATGTCACATATTCAATTTACCTTGGCTTTTTAAGTGTTTGAAAGATTAATGGTCCGTATGTATCACAAACTCTTTAGGTTAAAGATAATGCTGCCAAGTCTCTAAGGTTTTCACCAATGCATACAACTCTTTATCATATATTGGATAATTAAGAGTTGTTCCATTAAGTTTCTCACTGAAATACGTTACGAGCCATTTTTAAGCATTAAAATTGCTCCAATACCTATACCTGAGGCGTCACACTCAATCTCAAAAGTTTTTGTAAACTCAGGTAAAGCAAGCAATATGGCCGAAATCAACCTTTAATTTAACAAGTTAAAAGCCTTTTCTTGATCATCATCCCATTTAAATCTTATTGTTTTCTTTAAAATTCCAATCAATGGTGCAACTAGAGTACTAAAATCTTTGACAAATCTTTTATAAAAACTAGTTAGACCATGAAAACTTCTTACCTCACTTACCATCTTAGGTGTAGGCTATTCTTGAATATCCTTGATCTTTGCATCATTTATCTCAATCCCTTTTGCACTAACAACATAACCTCAAAACATAATTTGTTTTATGCAAATATTATAGTTTTTTTGATTAACATCTAATCTTTCTTTTCTAAGTATTTCAAGAACTTGTCTTAAATTAGTAATATGCTCATCTAATCATTTTCTATAAATCAAGATATCATCAAAATAGACAACAACAAATTTTCCAATGAAAGATCTCAACATATGATTCATTAACCTCATGAATGTACTATGGGCATCATTAACCATTCATACAATTCATATTTAGTTTTGAATTATATCTTTCATTCATCTTCTTTCTTCATTCTAATTTGATAATAACCACTTTTCAAATCAATTTTAGAAAACACAAAAGAATTATGCAACTTATCAAGCATATCATCTAATCTAGGGATATGATATCTATGCTTTACCGTAATGTTGTTAATGGCTCTACAATCAATACATATATGCCAAGTATTATCCTTTATAAGCGCAAGTAACATTCAAACTGCACAAGGACTTATACTTTCTTGAATGTACCCTTTCAACATCAACTCTTCTACTTGTCTTTAAAGGTCCCTAGTCTTCTTGAGATTACTTATATAGGCTGGCCAATTTGGAATTGATGCTCAATCTCTCGAATTGGTGGCAAACCTCTAGAGATCTCTTCATGAAAGATATCCTAAAATTCTTATAAATGAACTTTAGCAATACTAGAAACACTAGAATTCAAATCAACAAAATTAAAATATGCCTCACAAGAGTAAAATCATCGGTATATTGGAATGATAAGCATGAGTAAGGTCACTTTGTTTTGCATAAAAATTAAGGTGTTTCCCTAATTTTTCTACATATTCTTCTTCTCTCCACTCATTTACTCTCCATTCTCAACCTTTTCCATGTTTTTTTTTGTTTTTTTTGAAATCTTCAAACCTATTTCTAATGGCCCAAACTTTTCCCCCAATTGTTTCACGCTCATGGCTCACCTTATTTTCACTCAGCCTCACATCCTCGCCATTTTTTTGCCTTAAATTCTTGTTCAGCTTCTTTGGTCTTCTTAAGCTTCAATTGATCCTCATACACTTGCCTTGGTGACAATAGAGCAAGTGTGTAAATCTTTCCATTTTCTTCATAGTATATTTATTTTTGAACCCATCATGCTTGACCTTCCTATCAAATTACCAAGATCTCCCTAACAATAAGTGTGTAGCATACTTAGGAACAATATCACATATAACCTCATCCTTAAACTTTCCTACTATGAATGAAACCAAAACTTGCTTAGTCATCCTAATTTCTCCATAGTCATTCAACCATTGAAGGTTATATGGTTTAGCATACTTAGATGTTTCAGGTTCAGGTTCAACTTTCTAACCAAAGTTGAACTAACAACATTAGTATAACTACCATTATCAAATATCATATTACATATTTTATTATCAATATAGCACCTAGTATGAAAGATATTCTCTTTTTGCTGCTCTACATCCTCTTCACAAACATGAACACTCAAAGATCTTCTTATAACCAATGACTCTCATTGCACAACATACTTGTCAGTACAATCATCAAGCTTCAACATCCACTTCAAAATCATCTTCACTAGCATATTCCATATCACCATAATCTATTATAAACATAATTTTCTTATTTGGACATTCAGGTGTATAATGCTCAAGCTTTTAACATCGAAAACACCTAATATCTCGCTTATACTTCGGCTAAACATTTTTCCTCCAAAGCCACAACTTGCTACTTAACAAATAAAGGTTCGACTTCTTTAGGTGTAGTCATTGGTTTCACCTCTGCATTACCCCTTCTCCTAAAATTCAACTTCCAACCCAAAGAGGAACCCAAATATCCACCAGGTTTTGTACCATCTTTTCTCCTCAACTGTTTGTCCACTTTTACAGCCATGTGTACCATATCCTCAATCTTTATATAATGTTGTAAATCCATAACATTAGCAATATCTTTATTTAATCCATTAAAAAACCCAACCATTTTAGTTTATTTATCCTCAAATATATTAGCTTTAATCATAGCTACTTTCATCTCCTTAAAATACTTATCCACACTCCTAGAACCTTAAGATAAGGTTTGAAATTTATTATAGATATCCCTATAATAGTGAGTAAGTACAAGCCTTTTCCTCATGATTGTAATCATCGCCTCCTAAGTTTCTATTAGCTTTTATCCATCACGCCTTCTACCTGTAACAAGCTGATCCCATCAACTAATTGCATAATTAGTGAATTCAACTAAAATCAATTTACCTTTTTTTTTCTTCTAAACACCTTTGGCAATCAAACACAAACTCTACTTTCTTTTCCCAATTCAATTAAGCCTTCAAATCACTCTTTTCTTAAAACCCTAGAATTTTGAGTTCAATACCACCCAAATTATGATTTAAACCACTATGTTCCTCAGAAGTTCTACCCTAGCCGAATATATTAGTTGTCTGTTATCTACCTTCTATTCTCCTCTTAGGTCGTGACTTATACACATGCCTTTATTGCATCCAAAATTTTCTACCATAATCCTACATCGTCTTCCTCATCTTCTTCTTTAGTATTATTCCCCACACTCTCATCATTTATTGTAGCCCTAATGGTAGGCATTTCAAACTTACTTATTAACACCTTTATCATAGTTTTCATTCTATCATTCCTTTAATCCACAATTCTTGCCTATATTTTTGCTCAACACTTTTTGAAGATATTATTTATTCAAAAAGCAAAGGTTAGTAGTAAAGAAAAAATTTCCTTACATAAACCTCACGTGTTTATTCTCACAATAAAATTTACTCCTCTCGTGTTTCACATAATTTATTAGGCTTTTCACTCTAATAGTCTTGCTATGCCTTTTATCACTCTATTCCACTTTGGTTCTTAAAAGTAACTTAGCAACTTATCAAATAATTAACCAAACTATGCAATGATTTATTTTATGATTAAAGACTCAAGAATCAACAATTATTCAAACTTCTCAAAACAAAACTTGAGGACAAACTTATGAGTAGCAATATAAATTTGTGTGAATATAATGATAAAAACGAAGACACTAATTAAAAGCAAGAATTATTATTAAGAAACAACAAAAACTACAAAATTAAAAAAAAATAAAGAAAACAATGCAAGAAATCAAGAAACTAAAGGAATTGATGCATGATAATTCTATTCTACCTAAATTTGCAAAAATCCAATCAAGATCACTAAGAATTTCCAAGACAAGTTTTCGATAAACCCTAGTTCATACAAGATCCAAATTTTTTAATTTCTTCTCCAAGAATTCTTTTAAGATAGTGATTTTGATTCTTCTTTCTTTTATTTTGTATATATGTGTGTGCGCGCGCGCGCGCATACGCTGGATTTATCAAGTTACAAAGATAAACACAATTTGTTGTTTTATATGTAATTTTTCAGCAACTATAAGACTTTTCCCTATCAAAATAAATTTTCTTCTTCCTTTTTTTTTTTAAACCGAACACGCAATCAATATTAATCAAAATCAATATTTTCTTCCTTTTTTTTGTATTAGTCAAAACCCTAGAGAGAAAGAAACCAAGAACAATAAGAAAACAAACCCTATACATGGCAAGATCTAAAAAACCTTAGATATGGAAAAATCTAAAGAAAACCTTAGAATTACTTGTAACAATGAAAAATAAAGATATATAACCTGAAATTAGTTATGATCTAATACCAAACTAATATGAAATTGTTACTTAGATTGCTAATTTAAGGTTTGAAAAAAAGTTTGCAACTTGACCCAACAAGAACCTTGCCTTGGAGAACCAAAGTTATATGCAATTAGTCACCCCCACCCTACATCTATAACGAGATGCGAATGACAAGTATAAATCACAATGAAGTTTATCTATCCTTCAAAGAGTTTGCAATTTCAATCAATAACTTAATATGAAAATCACTCAACCACATAAAGAGAAAAAAAGAACACAATATTAGGCAAATTTAGAGAAGATTTCATAAACTAAAAGTTAATGTTAACGATTGGTTTATATAGTAGAAAGTTAACCTTAATTTGACTTAATGGACCCAAACTTGATAAACATGCCTTAACACATTAAAATCCCAAAATAATTAAAATAATAATATAAAACCTAACCCAAATGAACCCTTAAATGCTACAGACCCTAAAATAAACTAAAAGATAAATAAATAATAGTCCAAGTAATTAAAACAAGACTAAAGTTGAATTGTGTAATTTACTGGCTGAATCAAAGTTCAACTTCAAATGTATAGTTCTCCCTCTTATTGATGAATTAGAATGTCTACCATATATCACTAAAAGGTTGTGAATGTCTTATTTCTAATGCAACTAGAATCGCATCAAAATGCATTATTTAGCTCCAATTATGGCCAAAATAATAGCTAAAGGTCAAAACTAACATATTTGAATCTTCTTATTTCAATCTTCCTATAATCTCTGAATGCTCCTCTAGAAGTACTTCTTGAACATGAATCATATTAATCAAGGCTTGTTCTTTATTTTTGAAATCCTATCGATGTCCACCTTGGCCCATGTATCTTGAAGAAGCATATTAATGCCTCCTAAAACCTCTTTGCTCTAAGTCTTATAACTGGACCCAATGGAACCTCTAATGGATCTCTTGGTATTGAATCTAGGATCACATCATTTATGGTGATTGAAGAAGAAGAAGAAGAAGAAGAAGAAATGAGGGATAGGGTTGTGGTTGGTTATAACTCAATAAAATATTTATTAATTTTAATTATTTTTATTTTGTTAGTAATTCCATTGATTATTATCGATGGAACATATTTCACCGCTAATGACGTTGGTAATGTTTGACAAATTAAGATTTTTCATCACTATGATCATTGGATATTACCGACAAGAAATATTTTGTCAGTAAGTCTTGTTGTTATTTGAAAATTATCTGGAATTGATCCATCTCTAGTCCAAAAAATAAAAAATAAAAAATAAAAATAAAAAAATGGTTAGAAAACGAATTTTAACGCTGAATAATTCTATCTAAATCCATTGATAATCAGCAACAAAATAGATTCTGTCGCTATTTTCCTGCATTCTTGTATTATTTACTTGGATTCCAAATATACCTTCTTGTAATAAAGAGCACACATGTTGAATAATTATCATAATTTTTTTCGACACAAAACGTATAATTTTTTGTGTCAATTTTCACATGTAAGTTGAGTTTAAATTCACTTTTCAGACAATTTTAAGAAATCATTATTTACACTAGTTTGATATATTCAAGAAAAAGAGTTCTCCTTAGTAATGGTTTTAAAGTTTGAATTCAAGAAGTTAAAAAAAAAAAAAAAAAGAAGGTAAACTTCCTTACTTAGCAAGCTAGAAGGGATATAATTATCATAATTTGGAATCATTTAAAAGTCAAAAGTTTTCTTCTTCATTTTTTTTAACCGAACACACAATCAAGATTAATCAAGAATCAATATATTTTTTTTTTTTGTATTAGTCAAAACCCTAGAGAGAAAGAAATCAAGAAAAATAAGAAAACAAACCCTAGACATGACAAGATCTAAAAAAAACCTTAGAAATGGAAAAATCTAAAGAAAACCCTAGAATTACTTGTAATAATAAAAATTAAAGAGATATAACTTAAAATTAGTTATGCTCTAATACCAAACTAATGTGAAATTGTCACTTAGATTGCTAATTTAAGGTTGAAAAAAAGTACTTGACCCAACAAGAACCTTGCCTTGGAAAACCAAAGTTATATGCAATGTAGTTACCCCCACACTATGCCTATAACGAGATGCAAATAACAAGTATAAATCACAACGAAGTTGATCAATCCTTCAAAGAGTTTGCAATTTCAATCAATAACTTAATATGGAAATCACTAACCACATAAAGAGAAAAACAAGAACACAATATTAGGCAAATTTAGAGAAGATTTCATAAACTAAAAATAATGCTAACGATTGGTTTATATAGTAGAAAGCTAACCTTAATTTGACTTAATAGACCCAAACTTGATAAATAGACCTTAACACATTAAAATCCCGAAATAATTAAAATAATAATATAAAACCTAACCCAAATGAACCCTTAAATGCCACAAGCTCTAAAATAAACTAAAAGATAAATAAATAATAGTCCAAGTAATTAAAACAAGACTAAAGTTGAATTTTGTAATTTACTAGCAGAATCAAAGCTCAACTTCAAATGTATGGTTCTCCCTCTTATTAATGAATTAGAATGTCTATCATATATCACTGAAAGATTATGGATGTTTTCTTTCCAATGCAACAAGAATCGCATCAAAATGCATTATTTAGCTCTAGTTATGGCCAAAACAGTAGCTAAAGATGAAAACTAACAAATTTGAATCTTCTTATTCCAATCTTCTTGTAATGTCTGAATACTCCTCTAGAAGTCCTTCTTGAACATGAATCAAATTAATCAAGGCTTATTCTTTATTTTTTAAATCCTCTCGAAGTCCACCTTAACTCATGTATCTTGAAGACGTCCATTAATCACCTCCTAAAACCTTTTAGCTCTAAGTCTTGTGACTGAACCTAATGAAACCTTTAATGGATCTCTTGGTGTTGAATCTAGGATTGCATCATCTATGGGGATATAAAAAGAGGAAGAAGAAGAATAAGAAATGAGGGATAGGGTTGTTATTAGTTATAACACTTTTAAATTTGTTGATATAAGTTTCGACAGAAACTGGCAATGGAATATTTTCCACGATAATTTCATCTGCATGATGTGTCATGTTACTGATAGAATTATTAACAGAATATTTATTATTTTTTAATTATTTTTATTTTGTCAGTAATTCCATTGATAATTACCGATAGAACATATTTCACCGCTAATGACTTCAACAAATTAAGATTTTCCGTCGCCATGATCATCGGATAATATTGCTGGTATTGAACCATGTCTAGTCTAAAAAATTAAAAAAATGGTTAGAGAAGGAATTTGATGTTGAGTAATTCTATCTAAATCCATTGATAATCAACAACAAAATATATTCCGTTGCTATTTTCCCGCATTCTTGTATTATTTATTTGGATTCCAAATATATAAAGAGCACATATGTTGAATAATTATCATAATTTTTTTCGACACAAAAAGTATATTTTTTGTGTCAATTTTCACATGTAAATTGAGTTTAAATTCACTTTAGACAATTTTAAGAAATCATTATTTACACTAGTTTGATGCATTCATGAAAAAGAGTTCTCCTTAGTATTGGTTTTAAAGTTTGAATTCAAGAAGTTAAAAAAAGAAGAAGGTAGACTTCTTTACTCAGCAAGCTAGAAGGAATATAATTATCATAATTTGGAATCATTTAAAAGTCAAAAGTTTTGGGTATCCGAACATCAAAATTCTCCGGCATTAAACCTTACCCGGCTGCTCAAAATTTTCAATTTAATAATTTGATAAAAGAATGACAATCATAATATTATATAACGGAATGCTACTGTGAAAAATGAAGGCTTGGCATCAACCCTTGCTTCTCAAAGCGAGTCTCAAACCTAGCGAGTCTCAAACCTAGCAATCGTGCCTAGTGTGGATCAAATGATAGAGGTTTAATCACTTAGAAAGGACATACAATAATTCTATGTTTTATTTATCAATATAAATATCACTACCCACACTAAACGTAGAGTTAATACTAATGGGCACCAATAAAAAAAATGAAAATGAAAATGAAAATGAAAAAATAAATAAAAGAGAAAACAGAAAGCAACGGCATTGGCCCATGGTATGTCTACTCACCAGCCTCTATGATGTGAACTCCATCTTCCTCCCCACTCCCATCCGCTATTGCTTTACCCCCCCGCCGGTTCTCTTATTTCTTAATTACCATATGTAGTAAAATATATAGATCATTAACATTAATCTTCATCCACGGAAAAGATGTCCAGAGAAAGAGGAAAGGACATAGCTGAAGGATCCATTGAGAATCAACAACCAGCAACGCCTAGTCGTTATGAGTCGCAGAAGAGAAGGGACTGGAACACTTTTGGGCAGTACTTGAAGAACCAGAGGCCTCCAGTTCCACTTTCTCAGTGCAATAGCAACCATGTCCTAGATTTCCTTCGATATCTTGACCAGTTTGGCAAGACTAAGGTTCATCTACAAAGTTGCATGTTTTATGGGCAGCCTGAGCCCCCAGCTCCTTGTACTTGCCCTCTTAGACAAGCTTGGGGCAGCCTTGATGCTCTTATTGGGAGGCTTCGAGCAGCCTACGAGGAGAACGGAGGCACGCTAGAGACAAACCCTTTTGCTAATGCTTCTATTCGGGTTTACCTTAGAGAAGTAAAGGACTATCAAGCTAAGGCAAGGGGGATCCCACACAAGAAGAAAAGGAAGAAGCAGATTTCAAGCAAAGGAAATGATGAATCAAGCTCTGAGATGCAGTTTCCTTAAAATCCCAATTGGCTTTCCAGCATCTGTGCACGTATGGTAATCAATCCCTTACCACATTTACTTTTTGACTCTCTTTTTTAATAATATATTGCCTGCTTTAAATAGACATTGATAAATATCAAGCAGTGTGATTTTCTGCCCTCTTGAATGATCAGGTGTCATGGTTTTTTTAATTTAACAACACGAACTTCAAGCCCTGCCCCACCATTTTTTAAAAAAATTATACTTTATATTTCCAATCAAATTAAAATTTTAAACCGTGTAAAATAATGCTATTACTTTGATATATAATATTTTTCAAACTCAAGGAACAAATCACTCTCCCTTCTTATTTGCATCGTTTCTCTCTCTCCACTGCTTTTTCTCTCCAAAAATTACCCTTGCAGCAGATCTTTACAAGGGTAATTTGAACATTAGTATCCTGCCCTTTGTATCTTCATAGATCTGCATGTTGTCCGATTTCAGATTTTGTGGGACATTTGCATGTCAATATATGCTTTTATTTGTTCATTTCATATGCGTGGAATTGAACCCTTGTTGGATGATTAGAAGTGAGTTTATGCTCCAAAATAAAACATCATATTTATACAGTTTTCGCATTTTACAATTATACTTATTGCACGACGAGTTAATATAAAATCATTATGCAAATCTCAACAAAGTTCAAACAGCTCCAACTTAAGGAGGAGGTGAATTTCTTTAATATAAAACCATTTCTTTTAATTCTTATCAAGTAAGTTTTTGGATTTGACAGTTTTTTTAACACTGCTGGATATTTTATCAATGTCATGTGTTGAAGTCGCTCTTCAATAGATTCAAATGACACTGCTTCAAAGCTAGTTTTACAGATTCATTGTGTTCTTCCTACTCCAATAAATGTCTGACTTAATTTATTGTCATAAACATTCTATTCGTATGTATGTGTATAATCTACCCTTTACCAAAGTTGAGAAGTGTTGAGAAAAATAGAAGGTTTGACCATTTAGTTAGTCAACATTTCTTATTTATATATGTAGGGCAGTGTACATAGTAGTTAATGTAGAGATTACAACATAAAATTAGGTATGTCAGTATTTTCTAATTATATACATTCTATTTTGTGTAATTTCTTATAATACACCCCCTCAAGCTAAGGGTGGAGAATCAACTTGAAATTTAAACCAAAGATCAATAAAAGAAGCAGTAAGAAGTGGCCTAATAAGAACAATGGCAAGTTGATCACTGGAAAAGATAAAGTGAATTTGAATGTCCTTCTTGTCACGTACAAAATGATAATCAACCTCAACATGTTTAGTATAAGCATAAAAGATAGGATTCGCAGACTAATAAGTAGCACTCATATTATCACACCAAAGCACAGGCACAAAAGTATGAGTAATATGCAAATCTAACAATAAATATTGAAGTCGAATAACCTCAGTAGTGCCATTGGCCAAGACTTTATAGTCAACCTCAGTAGAAGAACGAGCAATCATGCATTTGTCAGATTTCCAAGAAACCGGTGTATTAACAAAAAAAAGACAAGATATCCACTTGTAGACTTACAATCATCAACACTACCAGCCCATTAAGCATCTGTAAAACCATGTAAGGCAAATGAGGAGCTACGAGTGATATGTAGGCTAAAAGAAAACGTACCCCGAAAACAACGCAGAATGCGTTTAACATCAGTCCAATATGTATATGTAGGAGCATGCATAAACTGACAGACCTTGTTAACAATAAAACAAATGTCTAGTCTTATAAAAGAGAGATATTAAAAAGCACCAACAATTTGATGAAACCGTGTAAGATCAGAAAATAAGTAATCAATCACCATAGTAACCTTTGAGGTAGACATAAGAGTATCAACAGGTTTGCAAGAAGACATACATGCTCGATTAAGTATGTCAAGAATATATTTATCTTGTCGTAGAATAACACCCACACTAATAGAATGAACAACTCCTAAATCTTAAAACTTAAGCTCTGAACTCAATAACTATATCAATCAGTGAAGCAAGACTTAATTGCTTCCCATAAATAAAATATCATCAATGTAAACTAGAAGATAAAAGATATTAGCACCCATAAACAAGATGAATAATGAAGTGTCCACCTTATAAGCTTAAAATCTAATAGAGAAAATATAACCATTCAACAGAGTGTACCATGCTCGAGGAGCTTGTTTTAAGCCATATAAAGACTTATATAACCGACATGTATGAGAGGAAAGAGTAGAATCAACAAAACCTGGAGGTTGTTGCATGTATACCTCTTCGGCAACTTTCCCATTGACAAAGGCATTATGTATATCAAGTTGATTAATCTTTCAACCATGTGAAACCACAATGGAGAAAACCAATCGAACAATCACTTATTTAATGACAAGACTAAAATTCTCAGAATAATAAATAAATTCTTACTAAATAAAACCTCTAGCAACCAATTGAGCCTTATAACGCTCAATGCCACCATCTACACAACGCTTTATCTTGTACACCTAACGATTACCAACAACTTTCATTAAAGGATGAAAAGGAACAAAAAACTAAGTGTTGTTGGAACACAACACTTAAATTTCATCCTTTATAGCACTGTGCCAAGCCTCATACATATCAACATCAAAAAAAGTAATTGGTTCATAAGTAGGAGGAAAGAGTGTCTAAGAGAGAGGGCTAGCAGATGAAGCTAAAGAAGTCGTCAGATTTGTTGTCTTTAGCAGTTGTAGATGAAGAACCATATGACACTAACCAACTATTGAACTACAGGCAAGTAAGCCCGAACCTGTATACTATTGTAGAAGACAAGAGGAGAGGTCAACAACCAAATTCAACCTAGTTGGAAATTCAAACCAAGACGCTGGATTGGCAGCAATAGACCTATGTGAACTAACAGCAAAACAAAGAGAACTAACAACATTAGACCTGAAAAATAGCAACTCTGAAGAAGGAGAACCTATACCTGGAGAATGATCATTAGATAAATAAGCAAATGGTGACATAAGGGCAGGGCTGATGGGTTGTTTGATGATGGCAGAAACAGTAGGCAATATGGGTAGTGGAGAGGCCGTAGGTATAAGGGAGGGAAAAGGTAGTGAATTAAGCAAATTGGGCAAGTGGGTAGTAGGGATATGATATGGAGAGATGTTGTGGGGTTATGTCATCTTTTCATATTTGTCAAAAGGCAAGACGTATTCATGAAAACGGACATGATGCGAGATATAAATACGTTGAGATGTGAGGTCAAGACAACAATAACCAAGTTGAGAGGAGTTATAACTTAAGAACACACATGGAGAAGAATGAAAATCCAACTTATGCACATGATATAGACGTAGAAATGGAAAGCAAAAACACCTAAAAATACACAAAAAATCATAATTAGGAGTACGATGAAAAAGACACTTAAACAGGGATTTATTCTGGAGGACAAGAGTAGGCATACGATTGATAAGATACACTGATGATTCAAACGTATAATTTCAAAATTGTAATGGGGCTTTACACTATCTGAGAAGAGTACGACCACTTTCGACAATATGTCGATGATGACGTTCAACAATGTCATTTTACTCATAAGTATGAGAACAAATTAAACGATAATGAATATCGATAGTGTAAAAGAAAGTGTTTAACTTGTGTTATTCACTACCCCAATCAGTTTGAATAGATTTAATTTTTTATAAAAATTAACGCTCAAACAAAAAACTTGAAAACGATGGAAAATAGAAAATACATTAGATTTCGCAACAAGAGGATAGTACCATATATATTTTGTATGTGCATCGATATAAATAACGAAGTAGCAAAAAGCATCTGAGGAAACAATAAGAGCAGGGCCCCCAACATCACTAAAGATTAAATCAAATGGAGTAAAAGTTTTGTGACCCATAGGTCCCAACAATAGACGCGACAACTTTCCCAGCGGACATGCATGACATTATAAAAATGAATGTCTAGATGTATAAGCAGGTTTATTATTTGATACTAAAAAATTAAAAACACAGGAAAAAAGATGACCCAATCCACGATGTCAGATATTAGTAGAAGTAGAGACACAAAGAGACTAGTAAGCCTTAGGAATTGACGTGGCAAAAGACTCAGACAAAACATAGAAACCATAGTTACTCTGACTGAAAAGGAGCACTGCCTTGGTAGTGAGATCCTTAACATAAAACACAAATGTGAGAAATTCAAAATAGACATTATTATCACGACAAAATTTTTGAACAAAAAGTAATGGTTTTGTAATATAAGGTACATGGAGAACATTAGATAAGGTAAAAGTGAGTTATGGGGTATGTAATGTAGTATGCCTAATATTAGATATGGAAAGGGCTTTACCATTACCAACATGCAAGAGATCATTACTAAGATAGGGTTCAGACCCAATCAGAGTCGCAAGAGCAAGTGTAACGTGTTGATTTGTACTAGTGTCCAAAAATCAATCCACATAGTTAAGAGAGGAGACATTACTGAGTACAATATTGGTATTCAACTGTTGTCCATGGATGTGAAGCTGAGAACATTGAGGGGTTGTATGACCAAAGGATGGGCAAAGTTGGCACTTGACATTATTCGCAAAAGAACGGTTATTAAACCATTGTGAAGAGCCATTATTCCTTATGTTTTGTTGTCAATTGCTCTGTCTCTAGCCATTATTATAAGACCCCTGAAAAATATGAAAGTTAGACTTGTTATAGGTATTGTTTTGATTGCTATTGGAACGTGAGCTTTAATGAAATCGTCCTCTTTCATGACTAAAATTTGGATTGTTGTTATACGAACCTGAAGACTAATGGCGTGCAACATTAGCTGATGGTGGCTGAGCTGGCATGGACAATAAAAAAGGAGTGACAACCATGGATTGAAGGGAAGTCTTGTGAAATAACTCATGGGTAAGGAGATGAATATGAAGATCTGCATACGAAAGACGTTTTGCCTTAATCGTGAGGCTTGTTACTAAGTCTTTGAACTCACTTTGAAAACAACGAAACACATACAAATTGAAATCCTCCAGAGTAGTTAGCCAAGTACAGTTGCTAATTCATCAAATAATGTTTTTGTCTTCTACATATATATATATATATAGTGATCAAATCATATATATTACTCTAAAGAGGAGAACCATCAACAACAACCACATGAGAAGGAGGGCACGTCAAGGAGCCATGGCAGAGTCCATTAGGGTGAGGGAAAGAGAGTTTGAATGTGTTAAGGTTTTCATACCAAGTTGAGAAGAATAGGAGGTTTAACAACTTAGTTAGCCAACCTTTCTTATTTATCTATATAGGGTAGTGGACAATAATTAATGTAGAGATTACAACACAAAATTAAGCCTATCAATATTTTCTATTTATATACATCATCATATATTTTGTAATTTCCTATAATAACCACAAATATAAGTTTAACAAATTAAAGGAAAACTTTTAGGCATCATCGTATGCATGTATGTAGCTGTCAGTACAGAAAACTGAAAGAAATGGCACAGTAAATCATAGGAATATGAGTGCGTAGGCCTGCATTAAGATACACGAAGAGAACATACTTCAGGAATCCACATCTAGTATCTCTGTAATTATCCCTCTTTTATGCAACAAATCTAGCCATTCAACCTTGCAAGTGCTGGCACTAGATACCAATTCTGATGGCACAAGTAACAACCCAATCCACCTGCTCACCTGCCTGTCATTTTCTACGCTAGTCTCTATTGATGTGCCCTGCTTTCTTTTTGGTGATGTGTTTGTTTGGTTGCCTAGCCTTCTCCTTGTTTGCTTCTTTCGTAAAACCTTGATAAAATCACTGATCACTTTCACCAGAAAAAGGGTGGGAAAAAAAACAACCTCATCATGGTTGCCCAAAAATGTTAGCATGTTGACAGTTAGGTTTCTGGACCAACTAATCGATAAAAGTAAATTTTCGTAGTTACTCAATGTGGAAAGTACTGTGCATGCTTGCGCTAAAGCTGAACTTTAGGTGTAATGATAGCATTCTGGTTCTAGCTCTCATGCTATACATACATAATTAGATGAAATTCTTCTTCTTCTTCTTCTTCTTCTTCTTCTTATTATTATTATTATTATTATTATTATTCGATAGGATTATAGGAACGTAATTAGATTAACTTGGTCTATTGGTTAAACCAATCACACTGTCATCAAAATTTACTGCACCATATACGCAACTAGCTAGACTAGAATTAACTGCAACGACCAATTCCAGACACTAGAATCCGTTGCACCAACTAATTGAATATGTTTGATCCATCCCATAAACAAGGTTCATGCGTGTAATGTTTTTTGCAAATATACAGCCCTAGGTATGCGGATATATTTAGCACTAGACTCAGGCAAAGTAAGCAAAAGCTGGCCTATATGCAGCCTTCCAGTTAGCAGACCGAAGTTAAGAACACTATTATTGCCGTGTGAGCTTATAAACTGAGAAAAGACAAAGAGACGAACACACACGTGTATGATTCTGATGTAGAAGATTGTTTAGTAAAACCAATTATATCTTTGCAAAATTATAAATGACTTTGTAGAATTAAGAATTAACACACCAATACATTAAATAAAAGTTAAGTACAAATATAAAATAATATATGTAGAATTTGTAGAATTTTTTTTATAAAAAACAGGGTAGGAAATAAAGTTATTCTTAAGTTTAGTTAATTGGTGCAAATAGTGCCAGTAGTCTTTTAGGATTCTAACAATAATACTATGAAAGGATGCACTTTTAATCATGAAATAGATGACTAACTCATTGAACTTGCAGAATCAATGAATTAGAATAGATTTAAAGGAATGTAGAAATAATTAATTAGAATTAATTCCTAATAATTTATTAAATTTACATAATTAATGAATCATATTAGATTCAAAGAAATATGATGAGATCAATTTCACATTCATCTATAATTGTTTTAATAACCTTCCATATGAATAAAATTTTCTGAATGGTATACAATACAAATATACAAGGAATCATAAAGAGAAAATAAATTGGTAGAACATTATATTAGGATAAGTAGTTTGTTTTGCATGGCTAATTAGTGAACACGATATCTTGAACTGATCAACCTTTTATGTAAATCAAGATAATTGTGGTCACATAGTTCCTTTCCTATATTTTTTTATAGTTTTCACTGTTGTGTTTATTTTTTTGCTCTAAATAACTTGTTTCATGAGTGCTTTAGATAATTCAACTTTTAGAAATTTTCATACAAGTTATCACGTTTCTCACTTATATAGATGATCTCTCATCAAGAGTATTCTGAAATACTTCATAAAGTAAATCAGACTATGAGAATCATTAAGAGCATAACTCATTATTGTCATGTTGCGGCTAACACTCTTTTTCACCATAAAAATAGGTAGGAAATTCCTATTTTCTAGTGCTATCGAGAGTGTCATATGACTTAGTTTTCTCTTTCAACCTAGATCTAGGAATCTTTAATCAACTAGGTATGGTTACCATTATGACACTTTTTCATCTTTAAAGACTTTATTCTCATTCCTCTTTGATGAACTATACACAAGATCTCTCATTAACCATTAGTAAATGGATCCACAATATTTTTCTTAGACCTAACTTAGTTAAGAAAATAATTTCATTGGGGAATAAGTGTTTGATAATATTGTATCTTTGATATATATATCTAGACTTACCATTATACATGTTATTTTGTGCCTTTCTAACTGTTGAATAGTTATCGTAATGGAAATAAATCATTAGGACTAGCTTTGGCCAGCATGAAGTATTCTTTAACAAATTTCAAAGCGGCTTGATTTTCTCTCTAGCTTTATATAAAGCATGCATCTTACTATACATATTTGCTTGGAAGACTTCCAAAACATTTCTACTCCACTAAATGTGAAAACATATCTACTTCTGAATTTTGAGTTCTTAGTATTGAATATCTAATTCGCATCACTATATCTCTCAAGTAGTGTAGTGCAACCTATTGTCCATCCAAGGTATATTTTAAGTATTTGAATGCTTTATTTATCGCTTTTCAATGATTTAAACCTAGATTATTGATAAATCTACTTAGCTTGCTAACTTAGTATATGATACTTGGTCTTGTGCAGTTCATAATATATATTTTAGGTTCTAATAATTAAAGAATATTCCAATAAAGTATATCTTCACCATTTTTCTAGACAACCACTTTTGTTTATTAGTGTTTAGACAACATTATTGTCACCATTAGAAAGTTTACCGAGAATGTTCTCAATATAATAAGATTTGAACAATACCAAATCATCAACTATCATATAAATTTTCATTCTTGGTATGATATCTGCAACACCTCAAACTTTCATATTAAACTTATTAATTAATATTTTCTTTGTAGACTTGGTTATGTATTCATTGTTTTCCAATATTAACAAGTCATCCATAGAGAGATATACAATGACATAACATTTATTTATATTTCTTACATAAATATATTTATCAACCTCATTAATTTTACATTTATTTGATAACATAATCTTATCAAACTTATTATGATATTATTTAGGAGCTTGTTTCAAATTATATAATGACTTGAAAAGCTTACAAACTTTTTTTCTTTTTCTTTAACAATAAATTCCTCAGGTTGTTTCATGGAGACCTCTTTGTTAAGGTCACACAATTTTAAAAAGTTGTTTTTACATCTATTTGATATATTTCTAGATTATTAATAGCCATAGTGGCTACAAATGTTCGTATAAAAATTATTATTAACGTAGGTGAGAATGTATTAAAATAGTTCATATCTTCTTATTATTTTGAAATCTTTGACAATAAGTCTTGCTTTGTATTTGTCAATGATTCCATCAGCTTTTATTTTCCACTTAAAAATTCATTTATGACTTAATAGTTTTCATGTATAATTTTGCATAATGGACTCAATCTCGTAATTAACTACTTCCTTTTAATATAAAACTTCAGGGCAGGACATTGCCTTAAAGTAGTTTCAATGCTCATTTTCCAACAAGTTAGAAAATGAAGGTCAAGCATTTGTGACATTTTCACCTTCTTACACTTTTTGGGCTTAATTTCATCTTTCTTTCAAGATCTTCATTTAAAGTGTGACCACTTGAGCTTTTTTTATTTTTTCTTATAGGTGAATGAGTTTCTTATGTCTCCTTATAAGAAAAAAAATCTTCTTTCAGAGATATACCTAGGGGTGAGTAAAAAAACCGAAAAACCGATTAAACCGAGAAAACTGGAAAAAAAAAACCGAACTGTGAAAAAAACCAATTAAACCGATTAAAATTTTGAAAAAACCGTCCGTTCGGTTTTGGTTTTATAAGCCTGAAACCAAAAAAACTAAACTGAACCCAAACCGGAAAAAAAACCGAGCCAAAACCAAGCCAAACTAGAATAACCGAGCCAAACCGAAAAAACAAAGCCAAACCGGTTTGAACCGGTTTTTGTCCAAAAAACCCAAACCGAACCAAACCGAAATCGATCGGTTTAAACCGGTTTCGGTTCGGTTTCGGTTTTTTTAAAAAAAATTGGTTTTGTTACTTTTTTAAAAAAAAATCGAACCGAAAATGATCACCTCTAGATATACCATTCCTTGACTCTGTTATTGTACTGGGAAGAATATCATTAATACTTAATTTGGCTCAATTTCATCATTCCTTAAAAATCTTCATCTAAAGTTTGATGAAGATCATTTGAGCTTTCTTCATTTATTCTTATAAGTAAATGAATTTTTTTGTGTCTTCTTATAAAGAAAAATATCTTCTTGGAAACATATAACATTCCTTGACTATGTTTTTGTATTGTAATGGAATATCATTAATACTTAATTTATATACAAGAAACTGATATGCACTACTATTATGTATATATACAATGAATACATATCCATTATTTTAGGTCTTGTCTTGACCTTTTATAAATAGGTATTGTCACTTTTGTAAGACATTGCTATACTTTGAGATATTTGAAGGAAAATCTTATTCCATTCCATAACACATAGGATGTCTTTTTTAATGTTTTTGTGAGGTACTTTGTTACTTTGATTGTCAAAATTGCCTCCCACAATAAGTTCTAGGATGCTAATGAACTTATCATATTATTTCTTTTAGATTTTGGTGTTTACATAAAACAATGTTATTTTGTTTAGATGATTAAAGAGTTGTAGTTTGATGAATAATATCATTTTGGGAATAAAATCCATCAGAAAGTATCTCATATTCTTCTTATTGCTTTTTTTTTTTTTTTGATGAGTTGGTATTCAACTTTCTTCTTGTAATGCGTAAACATTCAAGAGCTTAATATTTTATTGTCACATTTTGAAGTTCACATTACTAAACTTCTCAAGTTTCTCCCAATACATCACAAAAAGTGATAGAGGAATCATTCCTACCAAAGTTGTATGATCTTGAGTAGAGTTTGTATTTTTCTATTAAAATGATAAAAATTTTGATTGGTTTGAGCAATAAAACATTAAAGGTTTAGGCAAGCATATATAAATGAAATAAACAATTAAGATAAAGATTAAGTCTTAAGATTGTATAAAATTGTTTAGCAAAATCAGTGATATATTTGCAGGATTATAAATATATGCACAAAAGAGTAACATACCAATACATTAAACAAAAGATAAGTATAAATATAGAACAATATATAAAGTCCTTTACTTGTAGAATTTCAAATAAAAAACCAACGTAGGAAAGAAAGTTGTCAAGATTGTATCATCTATGCTTAAAGCTTAAGTGCCTATCAATTGATGCAAACATTCTTAGTGCAAGGATTCTAACAACAATACCTCAAAATAATGCACTTACAATCAAGCCTACAAAGTACAAAACTTACACAAATTTTGTATCTAGAACAACAAAACCTAAAGAGCTAGAGGAAGGAGAGAACATGAGAAGAAAGAGAGAAGAAATTTTTCCATCTTCGTGAAATCCATCAACTCTTATTTATATAGAAAACTAGAGATGTAGAATTAATTCATCATGACAATTCATTGAATTTGCATAAAAAATAAATATGAAAAGATTTAATAAAACTGATCAATAAATATGACAATTCATTGAATTTACAAAACCAATGAATCATAACAAATTCAAAGGAATGTAGAATTAATTAATTAAATTAGTAGAATTATATGAATCAAAACAAATTCAAATAAATGTAAAATTAAATAATTACAATTAATTTCTAACAATTCATTGAATTTGCAAAATTAATAAATTAAAAAAAATTTGATTACATCAATTTCTTATTCATTCATGAATTTTTCAATGCTCAAAAAACAATCTCAAAAGCAGCAAACAAATGTTAATGTGACCACTAAAGCAGTTTCATGCATACTTTCTTCACATTATCAGAATTTGGCGTGTAAGAGTAAGTTAAAAGTATCTTAAGTCTCATCTGACATTTAAAATGATTAGAATTCGTTGGTTTTCTTTGCCAAGTTATAAAAGAGAGTCAATTTGTTGTGTATCATGTTTGAAAACCTAATATTGTTACGAGAGAGATAATCCAGAGATTATCTTGTACAGTAGTGAGCTTATGTGATAACCAGTTTTTTAATTTGAAAGTGCTGAAATAACTGATACATTTACTTGACTAACTGCCCGTCCAAAGCATAGGGTCGCTTGAAGTGAAGCTAAGCTTGATCCTTAGATAAGGAAGACGGTATTTGGATAGGAGTTTAATGCAAGCCAGTTGAAATTATGTGAAAATGCAAGCAACATGCCATTAGACCTTGAGCAACTTGTTTTATGTCGAAGTGATGGTCCACCTCTATATATATATGCCTGGTTCTTGCCTTGAATACTGAATTGCAAGCATGTGCAACTTGTATGAAAAAATTAAATGTCCCAATAGCTTAAATTTTTAGGTGAGCTTATATTTTTAGGTGAGGTTCCAAGATATGATTTATATTATTCTCTAACACACCTCCTCAAGTAAAAGCTCTTTGAGCTTGAAACTTGTACAGTCTTATATTACCTTATGCTTAATTTTTATCAAATAAATGGAGATTGTGAGATTTGAACTCGTGACCGCTTGGTCATCAAAGCTCTGATACCATGTTAAAAAATCATCTTAACCCAATAGTTTAAGTTTTTAGATGAGGTTCCAGGATATTATTTATATTATTTTCTAACAAATAAAAACACCAGGAAGCATGTAGATATTGGTTGGAATGGAAGCTGAAATCTCTAACTAAAGTCACACGTACGAATTGTGATCTTTAGGGACTGAGTATCCTTAGCTGTTAAGTTTATAACATGCATTGAACTGGAAAAATCCCAGCGAATCGCCGGCCATAGTTAAGTCGGTTAATGTCTGTGTTCCGTTCAATGGATCATCATTTCAAATTAAAACCAATAAAAATGTGCATGCATATTGAAGAATAAAGTGAATTTTCAACGTAAGTGCTCATACTAGCTGCTTTAGTAATGATATCTTGACCATGTGATAGCAAGGGTTTAATCTAGCATGCATTTTGCTATCAATTATTTAAAAAAAAAAAAAAAAGTTAATAATTTATTCAATAACATTCTACGTTTCTAATCGGTTCCATAGGCACCAATCATCCGAAATTGCTTTGTTAATTAAAAATGGCATGGATAAACATTGGATCCACACACCAAGTGAATGGAGGAGGGTTTGAGCTAGAGAGAAACAAGAGTATTTACATGGCATGGCATTTATAGTTTCGTCTGTAATATATAATAATGCATGCATTTTTCTCAGAGCTTTCTATCACTTTCTTCTTCTATCTTTGCCACTTTCTTAAAGGATTATTGCTCATTATAAGCTCTCTGAAAGAATTGTTGCTACTTGAAATAATTTAAAGCAATGCAGGGTTTCTATTGTACATTGAACAGCATGTTGATCTCTTCACGACATTTTCCTCCTTTTCTTTTTCTTTTTTCTTTTCTTTTTTCTCTGACCAGCTACTTAGAAATTGTAGCGTATCCTTTGCAGCATCGTCTTCAAGAAGGCAACTAGCTAGCTAGTAGAAAGGGATTGTTAAAGAACAGAATTTCTAGAGCTCATTAGATCTTCTGGAATCTCGGGGTACTGAATCTCCTAATCAGTTGTTATTTGAAATTTGTGTTCTTAAAAATTCCGATTTGCTTTATAATCCTAAGTGTGCGCCTAATTTTTGTAGCGCTATGAACACACACACACACATATACACACACAACACGTCTAACATTCATAGCATCATGACAATATTGAAGAAACATCATTTTCTAAAAATAGTAGGTTGCTGACTAAAAGTCCCTTAGTAATAATATATATGCTATATTTTGAACAACATATAGCATATAAAAACAAAATACAAAGATTTTACTTGTAATAGAAAACTGATAAAAAATTTCAGTTGTTTTCTCTGTATATAAATCATCTCATCATTAATGGTCGGATGGATAAAACAGAGCCTTCGAGGCTTGACCTTGTAGATCATCTCATTAATGTACCATCTTCGACTTGAAAAGAATTTCAATCCTTTCCTCTTGAAGAGAATTTCTTCAATACCTTTTTAATATAAACACATTTGTTTAGAAAAAACAAACTATTTTGGATATTATATTACATGAGCTACATCACATTAACAAATTAACAAAAACATATTCAAATTCTCAAAGAGTAAAAGTTATGGGTGTTTGAAGAAAGTCAAGTCCATTTATTGAAATCAATATTTTTTACCCTATTACTTTATCTATGAATTGTATTGGACATCGCATTTGTTGTACCTTCTTCAAAAAAATTTATTGTGCGAGTTATTATAGGCTCACTTTAAAAAGACACAAATATGATACAGAAAATTAAATTCAGATCCATCAAAAATGATAAAAATAAAAAAATATATTTTTCCTCAAGTAACAAATAGGGATATGGTGTTTACAAGCCTATTTTAGAAAGAACTCTTCAAGAGGATGGGGGTCAAATTGCACATGAGTTCTACTTACCATCCACAACATGATAGGCAAACATAATGTGTTAATCAATGTTTAGAAGTTTATCTTAGATGCATGACAATACATCAACCAAAAAGGTGGTTCAAGTGACTGTCATTGTTTGGATACCCACCACCTCACAGGGAATGGTCCACTTAAGAGTCTGGTCTAGTGGCTACAGTAAAAGAGATGATATCCACTAGGATTTATATGGATCAATTCTTGCAGTAGCAATTAACAAGGGCAGTGCACAGAATGAAACAAGTAGCTGAAAAGCATAAAACTGATAAGCAATTTGAAGTAGAAGATTATGTTTACTTAAAGCTACAGCCCAACAAACAATCTAGTGTTTCTTTGAGAAAACATTTCAAGCTAAATTTAAGGTTCTATACAAGATTAGCTTAGTGGCCTCCAAACTGGAATTGCCAGAAGGTGCCATTATCTACCTAGTTTTTCATATTTCACTTCTCAAGAAGAAATTAAGTGAAAATATAATGACTACTATTAATCTTTCTATTTTGAATCATGTTGGGAGAGTGGAGATTTTTCCAATAGCAATCTTGGATAGGAAGTTGATCAAAAGAAACAACAGGCTCTAATATAATGGTCCAATAAATTTGCAGAAGATGGCACTTAGGAGAATTTGGATGAATCCCTGATTTCAACTTAGATTCTTGAGGACAAGAATACTTAATGGGGGGAGGAATTGTTACGCAAGCAACAAGAAAACAATAGTAGTAGCTCAGCAATAATAGCAATTTAGTAGGATCAATAACAGTGGTAGTAGCAATAGTCTTCAAGCATATAACATGTGGAGAAATAATAATTGACATGTGTTGTCATAACCTGATTTTTTACCTCCTTTTCTAACTTTGTTTTTTGAAAAATCCAAAAAATAGCAAAAACAACAAAACAAGTCCAAAAAATATATATTTTTGACATATTTACATTATTTTTGGCATTTTTAGCATCTTTTCAAAAAAATTCAAAATTCAAAAAATTTCTTTCAACGCGTTCGATTTTTAACGCGCTCATTTCAAAATTATTGATCGATTTTTCTTATTGAGTCAACATTGAAATTGCTTTTTTAAAAAGTATAAAAATATAAAAAAATAAGATACATCAAAAATAAAAATTATATGGACGAAGGGATCAAAGTGCAAAGAAAAAAAATGAAGGACCAAAGTGATTTTCGGGTTGCTTGGTCACCAAGTTTGCTTGGGGACCAAGCAATTGAAAGGAAAAATACAAATTATTTTTTCTATAAATAGTGAGAGAATCTCATACAAAAAAAAGGGAAGCAATAAAAGGGTAAAAAAAAAAAAAAGAGCATTCATACACACAAAAAACACTTCTCCCAAAGAAAAAAACAAAACAAAAAAAATGTGATAGCCTCATTTCAACTTTCTCATCCCATCTACACTGAGACCTCTACCCATTTCATCTTTCATACACCCATCATCTTCAACCTTCTATAAACCATCATCCTTCATTGCACTCTATAATAGGCTCTCCTAGATTTTTCTCCTTTTTAAAAAAAAAAAAAAAAACAAAGCTTCACGCCACCTTTCCTTCGGACCAGTTAATAGTCATTGTTTTCCCCTTTGTCAATAGCCTCTTCATGCCTTAAAACCAACCACTACCAGCCTTGAAACAAAACCAATCTCTATATTCCTCTTAGTCTCAAAAACATATCGTCCTCTTTCTTGTTCTTTTTTTCTTCTGACTAGCAAATCACATAGGGACGATAATGAAACAAACCTAAAAGTAAGCATCCTTGTCTAACTCCCAAAACCAAGCCAACCTCCCTCACTAAATCACTTCAGCCTTCATCCCATAAACCAACCTTTCCTTACCTCCATCTCTACTATTAAAAAACTTTGTCCAAAACCAGTCATGGTCCAACCTCAACGTTGTTGTTCCTAGCCTCTTCCACTACCAGTAATACCAAACCCAAGACAACACCATTGGTGACCTATTAACCCAATTATGATTAAAACCCAATAGTCTCTCCACCTAACAACCTCTTCATCAACCAATACCCCTTTATCAACCACGAAGACATGCTTCAGCACTGTTCACAAGTGATAGTGACACCATAACAACCATTAACATGTAGAGAGAAGAACTAAACGAAGGGAAAAAAACCAATTGAGAGAGAGAAGTGATCAAAAATTTAGACCACTAGATCTCCTCCCTTGAGCAGCGGTGTGTGTCACTGCTAGTATAGGAGCAAAGTGGAGACAGAGGCATTTCAGATAAATCAGCTCAAGCTCTTTCAGCTATAACAGCGCACTAGTGGTGGTGACGGCGCGTGGAGATCACGCGTCGCCATTGTTCCTATACTTCCAGTGTCAATTTCAATATATTCTGAACACATCAAACACCTCGAGAGGTCGATCTATAACTTAAAATTATTTTTTGAACAAATCACTATAATGTTGTGAAATTTAGGACAAAATGTTTATTATTGTGTATGATTTTTGGATTGCTTGGACACTATTGTTTTGGTTTGATGTGTGTTTTTCTCTTGAAACGACTTGATAATTTGTGTTGGATTGTGGGTTTTATTTTTTAAGGTTGTAATTTCTATTTGAACATTAAATATTGGGTTTATGTTGATTTTGAGTATTGATTTTTGATTCATGGATTATGTTTGGGTTGGTGTTGATTCGTTTGAATTATTATGCTATTTGAATGAAGTTTGTAAAATTAATAAGTTTCGTGTGGGTTTTATGGACGTTGTTTGATTTTGAGTTGATGAATCTTTTTTGCCACCTTGTTTTCTTTTTAAGCGTGGATTCTTTGTTTCCTTTTGTTGTGTATTCTCCTCTCCTCACCTGACATGGGAATACATTAAAAAAAGATATCCTAATACATAAAGAAAATAATTAATGTTCCCACACACAATAGAAAATTCATAATTAGTATGGAATCCACAAAGCACATGGAAATAATAGAAAGACAAGGCTAGTCAAAACTAGTACAAAATTCGCAGCCTTGTTGCCGAACGTTCATGACCCAAATAATGTTAGATTGGGCCCCACTTGCACATAAATTAAATGCACTAAGGCCTCCTCTTAATGCTCCAAGGGATCTCTAATTTCTTTCTTGGCCGAAACTTGCAAGACTAGTCTATTTAATGCTTCTTTCAATGCCTTTATATTGGACCTTGTAATTGGCCCATTTGAAACATGTAATGGATCCTTGTTGATGTTCATGGGCTGATCCACATCAACCATCATATTGAACTTTTCTACTATATTGTCATGGACAACTAAGCAACAAATGACATACATCCATAGAACTTACATCACACCAGACCTAATCATTATACTTTTTCCCAATTGAAAATTAAACAAGACATTTATTTGTTACCTTTTGTTCATACTTCCTTTCTAGCCACCTCAATTTATATTGATAAAGGTGTGCTTCATCTTGAGCTATAATTTGGTTACCATATTAATAGATACAACATTAGTGTAAGTTCCACTATCAATGATTATATCATAAAATTTCTCATTTGTATTACAATGGATGTAAAAAGGTTGCAATAAACCTAATCATCACTCTCATCATAAACAAGACTCAAACTTATCTGAATAATAAGTAATTCACCTTGATCAATATAAGTCACTTCATATTCTTGATTTGATTCATTTAACAAATCATCTTTGCTAGTTATCTATCCCTCTATAATAATAACAATTTTGTGATTTGAACAATAGAAGCAATATATTCATATCCTTAACATTTAAAATACTTTTTTTTTAATTAGAATTTAAGGAACATGTGTTTTAGAACCATCCCCAACACTTCTTTTCTTTATAGCCTTAAAAATTGAAGATTTTATAATTATAATATTCTTCAAGAATGAAGTACTCTCCTAGTTGGAAGAGCACTCCTTACATGTTAATTCTTAGCCAATCTTTATAACATCTTTTTACAATTTTTTTCATATTCAAAACAAGTTTGTTCACATCATTGAATGTTCAATAAGGCTATTATTTGTTTTTCAAGCACAACAATATCACACCTTAGCATGAGAAATTCAAATTCTTTAGTATTCTCTTCCATGGTCAACCCATTGCTTTAGGTTATAAAACTTGAGAAAAGTCTCATGTTGATAGTTCAAGCAAGAACATTCTCTTAAACTCTATTTTCATATTCTCTCATGACATGATCTTGCTTTTACCTTACGAGCCCTTTGCTTCTTAAGATTCCCCCACCACAAATAAGCATATATTCTGAGTTTAAAAGCCACCAACTTCACTTTTCTTTCATCAGGATACTCTTTGAAATTAAAAATTTTCTTAATGGTTTGGAGTTAATCAATAAAATTGTCAAGTTGTATTTTTCCCTTAAATTAAGGAATATCAACTTTTATATTAGAATCTTGATATAACCTTATATTCCTTTTTCTTTGATACAGAGAAGAAGAATCATCACTAGAATAACTAATTTTAGTGTCATTGTTATGATCATCATCTCGATTCTCGTATTGGTCAAGATGCTCCTAAAGTTCTTGGATTTGCCTTCTCATTTCATCCATTTCAAGATGATGAATGTCCCTCTTAAATTCTTGCACACGATATCCATGAAAAAAAATAGTTATAAATCTTAAGCTCTAATACCACCTTAATACAGTGATAGTAGGAATATAGAGTAAAAACAGTTCACTCACATAAATGATAGTTTTTGCTCACCACTTTAAGGTACAAAACCAAAAATAAACAGATGCAAATAACCAACCACTCTAAAGATACAAATTCACTCGCCACTTTAGAGATACAATGCTCATGAATAAAATTTCACCACTTACAAGGAGATGCATAATTGCACAAGGTATCAAAAGACCAAGTCAGAGACTTTGTCATTTAAATTTTGCAAAAGATCCTCTTACATGGTTTAAATGATCATTATATACTTGGAAAAACCCCTAAGTCTAGGGATAAAAATCAAAATTATAGAATTGGGATAAAAATAAATGACTTTGATAGAAAACTAGACAATTAATAATTAACACACATTTTTTACTCATTAGAAACGTAGACAAACAAGAACAAAAGCTTGAAAACAAAAACAATCATAACTTTTTGTACAAGACCCCAATGCATGCATGGTTAGATAATCTAAAAATATTACATTCTAAAATTTAAAACTACATATGATAAATTTATTTTTCCATGTAATAAAGAGATGCAAATTTGAGCTCAAAGTTAGCCCATAGGCTGACAATAAACAACATCAAGAACTTCACTTATTTACATTTCCAACCTAAAATCAAGTAGCTCAACATCAATATGACCATTAGAGGACACTCCTATGTTAAAATATAAGGCATAATATTTTATTTATAGAGAAAACCTAGTAACCCTTTAAAAGACAAAATATTAAATTGCCCCTGAATAATATACTTATATTATTTTAGGATAACCTTAGAAATTTATGCAATTTAGTCCCTACTTGATTTTTCTTGGTTTAAAATTGTAGTCTCTAATATAAATTATATTATAATCCTTAATTTCTAATACTTATTTTCAATCAAGTCATACTTGATTAATCATCCTAGTTTAATTTATTACAAATGGTTCTAATGTGTGTGACCCATTAGATTTTTAATATGTTGGCCCAAATATAAATCACATTCCTAAATAATATAGGATTATATAAATTAAATAATTTAATTTATTATTAAGTTAATAATTGATTAATTTATATTTAAATATCAAGTGTACCATTTAACAATGTATTATGATCCTATAATCATATTGGTATGTACTCGTTTTGCCCAAAACATAAAATACATCTTGTCTTGTATATAACATTGCATATATGATGGATCTTATAATCAAATAATATAAAATTCTTTACATCTTATCTCTCTTAGTTTATGTCTTATGGCACATGTCATTGGAGAGATGTATTTTGTGTAAAATAGGTAAGTATCCTTTTTTAAATTTTTCTATGCTAAATCATTTTAGCATATTATCTATATATGTGGATTGGGATAATCCAAGCAACCTTATAAATCTATCTCTATAGATATTTATTCTCAGTATATAGGTTGCTTTTCATATCCTTCATGGAAAAAATCTCTTATAACCAAATCTTTATTGATTAGAGTAAAAGAATATATTTTCATATCGATAAGATGTCGTTTACATATAATACTTAGAAAAGAACTCCACTTTTGCTAATCTTTTTTATAAACACAAGGGTCATCTATACTCTTTTTTTATGAAATCAAATTATTTGATTATCTCATCAAAAATAAATATGCCAACTCTTTGAATCTTGCATAAGTCTATAAATGGATTTTTGTAACTTGCTTATTTTATTGACAAATTACTTAGATTCAAAATCTCTAGGTTGTCATTTACACATCTTTGTGAAGATTCTCATACAAAAATGTAGTTTTGACATCCATTTATCAAATCTTATAGTCATGGTATGCAACTATAACAAGCAGGATCCTTATAGATTTTAATATAGCTTATAAGGAGAATTTTCATCAAAGGCAACCTCTTGTCTTTGTTTATAACCTTTAATAACTAGTATAGCTTTATATCTTTGTAAATTTCCATCCATATTAGTCTTTCTCTTAAAGATTCATTTATATACAATGAGTTTTATCCCTTTAGATAGATCGATTAAGATCCATACCTGATTGGTGTACATGAAATCCATCTCAAATTTCATAGCTGTAAGAAATTTTTTAAAACCAATATTAGATATTGCTTCTATATAGTTGGTAAGCTCATCAAGTATGAGATACTCATCATTTTTATCTTCCATGAGATGTCTATATTTCATTGGCGCATGACGTGTCCTACCAAATCTACAGAGTTCTTGTACTTCTTGAGCTTCAAGCTGAACATCCAATGTTGTAGCCTCAGGCTTAAGCTCCATTTGAATGGTAGTTTGTGATTCTCAAACTTCTTTAAGTTTTATTTTTATTTTTTGTATTCTTGTCTCCTTTAAAAATGACCAATGTAACATGTAAAAAAATGGTTGAAAAAAAGTTATTTAATTCGAGTATTGAAATTTTATTGATGTACTATTAAGTTAAAAGATGAAAAATACTATTATTAAATTAAAATATTATTATATAAAATAAAATATGATATGATATTCATAAAAAAAACTAATAATATTTTACATAGTTTAGTAGATATAAAGCATAGGTAGTAGATATAATGAGGTTTTTCTTTTTAAAGTAGCACAATAAAAAAAACAAATAAGGAAATAACAGTTCAAATTATTATTTTTTTTTAAAAAGCATAGTTTAGTGAGGCGCAGGCGACATTTATGCTTCATGAGTTGTATATGTCATTTGTGAATCTCTTAAAAGAAAATACACAATTAAATGAGTGTGGTACAAAATAGGATTAAAACAAAAAGTAGAGCAATTTAGTTAAGATAAAATCATGTGGCTCTGCATTACCACCGCTACCCCACCTCTCATTTATGTAATATCATTGTATTGTATTCGCCTTCCATATATCATATGATAGTGTATAAAATTCTTTAGAAACTAAACTTAAATCATACGTTGTTAAAAAAATAAATAAACTTGTGATCGTCAAAAAATTAATATTTAATATGGTTTATAAAAATACTTTTCAAATTAAAATATATTAAAATAATATAATTTTTTAACTTTTAATATTAGTTGATCAAAAACATATAAAAAATAATTTAATATTTCTCCAAATAAAAAACATTTTAAAAACAGATTCAGCGGCAAAATCAAAACCTCTTGAACAGTGTGTCCACCTCCTTACATTCTCCTCCTCTTCATGGGAAGACCCATCTTTCCTTTTCTCTCTCTTTTTGAAATCAACCCTGAAACTTGTAACAAAAACCCACCAAACCAAGAGTAAACAGGAACGTTAGTTGGTTGTTAAGGCAAAAGGGCATTTGCAAGGGCTATGGCTACTACCCTCAACGATCTGTCGAGTGTGATTTTGTTAACCATTTTACATTAGTTTCTGATACTCGAACCTGAAATTCGCTCTCTCTGGTAAACAGGAAATTCCTGGCTCTAGAGAGATGCACCCGCACCCGCACCTCCCTCACATTCCGTGGCAATACGTGTGATATCCACATGATTCCTACCTGTTTCATATCGATGACTCACCTCGATCCCTCTCTACTCTCTCGTTGGGGTCGTTCGGATCTCCTATCCTTCGCCACCTCAGACCCTTTCCTCCTCCACCACCGCCTTCATTTGGCCTTCCCTTTGGCAACCTCCATCACCATCTATTCTCGAGATGTTAGTTTTTTAAATATTGTACAAACAGTGAAAATTATAAAATAAAATTATTTAGGTATCTCTAAAATCTTGTTAAACAAATCTAGAATTTAGGGATTTATTACTTGGAAATATAATTATTATTTTTAATAATTTTTTAAATATTAGGTTGTCGCAAACTATAAGTTATCTAATTGTTTGACCTTAAACGGTAATTCACACAAACCACACGTGAAAAATCTTCTAAATTTCTATTTAGAAGAGAGAAATTGATATACCTAAAGTGTTAACTTTAATTCTGTGTTTTTGTAGCTTTTCTGTCTAATAGACAACAACTCATAAAAATAAGAAGCATAGCTTTCTATTTATAGAAAAATCTAAAAAAACCCTATAAATTAGTAAAATATTAATTTTCCCTTGAATAATATCCATATATTAATTCATGATAATTTTAGAAATTAACACAATCAAGTCCTTACTTGATTTCTCTAGGTCTAGAAATATAATCTATGTATTAATTATATTCTAGTCCTTCATTTCTAAAATAGATTTTAATCAAGTCATACATAATTAAATCATCTCAAAAATTTTGACTAATAATTCTTAATATGTGTGATCCATTAGGTTCTTAATATGTTGGTCCAAATATAAATTTTAATTGTAATTAAATAGAATTAAAAAAATTAATTTATTATCAATTTAATAATTAATAGCTCTAATGAATATTTAGTATTTAAGAAAGTATCAACTAGTAACATTTTAGGAACAACTTTATAATTTTTTTATTTTTGTGTCATAGACTTTATATATATATATATATATACTCTAAATTCATTAATTTAATAATATA
>Ga0307513_10001227_pt1 | contig 37115 bp, 13 predicted proteins | sample 15_EM_MG_FD_202174 | JGI IMG/M metagenome (GOLD analysis project Ga0307513, IMG submission 202174) | Populus trichocarpa ectomycorrhiza microbial communities from riparian zone in the Pacific Northwest, United States - 15_EM | ecosystem: Host-associated > Plants > Roots > Unclassified | place... | reverse complement strand
CTGACCCTCTTTAAGAAATGACTTATTTTATATTTATTGATTTATTATAATATAATTATTTGTAGATCAAAGTTTGTAAATATATTAAATTAGTGAATAATAATGTTTAGTTTATTAAGTCATGTTAAGTCATGTTATGCATAAAAATATCTTAAAGAAAAGCCTCTAATTCATCAAGTTTAAATTCATAAGCATGCAAAATAATAATTCATGACAAACATGTTTTCAACACAGATATAATAATAAAATACTAAGCATAAATCTAGACTTATAATTTATATTAATTCAAAGTCCTAGCATTTATATTAATAATAAAAATATATATACTTAAAATAATGAGATTTTTGTTGTTAATGATAAATCATTTTTCTTTAAAATTTTATTCCTTATCATTTTAGCAACTAGAATATTTGCAATCAATAAATTATTTCATTAATAAATCATTAATAAATTCGAGTAAAATAAAAATATATTTAGTTAATAAATGAGAACTTGCAATTTCAATAGATATTAGAATGAGATTGAAAATATTTAGTCAAAAATTGATGTAATAAAACATATCATATTCTATAATCTTCAAATTATAAACTAAGAAAATAATTTTATATCCACTTCATCTTCTAATAATCATCAAAGTATCTCCTTAACCTATAGTTGAAATATTTTTCTTAATTAAGCTAACAATATTATGCATTGATATTAAATAAAATGTGTAAGTTATTACGTATACGCCAATTCAATAATTTTCTTATATATATATATATATAAAGTACAGACACATGTTTATATACTTCTCACACTTTCTTCAAGATCGATGGTGCACAATTAAAAAAAGAGAGCACGTGGTTTAGGCCATGGTCCAAATGGCATGGCCACTAACCACCCTACACCGCGCGTGGTCACCACCCCCCACGACAGTTTCGATGATATGGTTTAAAACTATCTGACTTTTTTAATGTCATTGCGTGGTCACCGACTCACCACCCCACCCCACGAGTTGACCATTTAATTTTTAATACTGAAAAATATTATAATACAAAATAGAAAAATAAAATAAACTAAAATAATATTTATTTTTCTGAACACCTCCTCCGGCCCTAAAATCATATTGTATTAATCCAAATCTTTTTAGGAGAATTAAAAACAGAAATCCATGGGAGTGTATAAAAAAATAAAAACAATAATATATATTTTTTTACATGTGGATCAGTGAAACTCAACTAAATAGTAAATACAGGCTCTTTTTAATTCTCACAAAAATTGTAACTTATTGCAGTATTTATAAATATATATATATATATGACTTATGCTTAGGATTAATATTTTCGAAACAATTTTTGAAAACTGAAAAGAAGAGACTTTCATTTTCCAAGAACTTGGGTGCTTCTGATCTGTTGCTTTCAAGACAAAAACCTGATTCTGAGAACAACAGGTCTGTAATTTTTGTTTTGTTTCGTGCTATTCTTTTTCTTTCTAGATAGAATCAGATTCATGTGCGAATGCACTGATAAATGAACAGGTTAAACAACTAATGGAGCCCAGAAAGTTGAACATCAGTGATACACACCGAGCTAGATTCTTCGATGCTTATACTGTCAAATCCAACTACTGGTAAAAAGAATTTCTTGTTGCAAGAGAAAACAGAACCTCTAATACTAGAAACACATGCTAAAGTGCCAAACCCCTCTATTGTCATCATCGTATTGTGGCCAGGCTATGCCCTAAAGCAGCAAATTCGTTGGCATTTGGACAAGACTACATCCCTTGGATGCATAAAAGTTGGGAATTGTCCACCACCATCTTATAGAACTCAATAGGCATCATGGCTACACAATAATTTCACAGGATACATGATTGTTATTATCATAATGTCTACTGTCTACTCTATTTAATGCCAGTCATCACATTCCCAGTACCAATTTGAAAAAAACAAAGGACAATTACACTTGTATTTCTTGAAAACTTCTGTATATCTTCTTGTGGGGCTTGGAAGTATGGGTGATAGAACGAAATTGCAGAGGAAGATGTTTGCTGGTGAGCTGATAGATATGGTTAATCCTAATGGTCATTCAAGACCCTCTGGAAGTCATTTTTTTGCCGACATGGGGTCCCTGTATTCCATTATTATGACTGTTAGGAAATCGGAATTGAGGCAAAAGAAGGAAGGCAAGGGGAAACCACCTTGACATGTGGCTTGATTGGCAGTCAAAGTTGGCTTGCATTCAAGAGAGACTGATGCAGTCGAATATTACTCGACATTTGGATTGGTTGGACTGGGAAAATTGAAGCGGATACCCTCACTATCTGCAGATTGGATACAACTGAAGAGCATACTGGTGTCCGTCTCTCGTTTCCGAGGAAAAAATTCGGCACACTTAACAACGAAAGGCCTAACTTGTGGTCAGTTTTTAGTGGACCAGGTTTTAGGTTATGGTCGGGATTTGAGTTCTTTCTGGAAAAGGCGTGAGCGCAGTCAATTGATCAATCATTGCAATAAATGGAGAAACATGAATGGATAGTCACTAAACATAGTTCACTAACAATTTGAAGACACTATGATGTTTCTAACGCGGTCTAAAAAAATTAAATTTTTTTTTGTTAAAATTTAATATAATTTATACTTTTTGGATCGTTTTAATGTATTGGTATCAAAAATAATTTTTAAAAAATAAAAAAACATCATTCACATACATTTCAATATAAAAAATTATTTGAAAAACAACCGCTACCACAATACCAAGCACCCTCTAAAAAACTTAGACCATCATAAAGGTTTCATTCTCTGGATCGAAGTATAAATTCTCATATTCCAATATCCTGTACAAAAATAACAACGATTTATTTGTTACAAGGCTCTCAGCCCAAGGCTGGCGGGCCAGTTGTATGCTTTCAAGTAAAATAGAAAAACAAAATATCGCTACCTATCCTCCTTCAAAGATGCATCGGAAAATTGCAGCGCAGGAAAAAGAAGAAGAAAAGGACAGCCTCTGCAAAACTTAGCTCTTCATCTTTTTCTTCACGTGGAAGGCCGATTTGCATCCCAGCTAAGTAAATAAATAGCTTTCTAACAATGGTTCCGTCCTTGAACAAAGAAAATCATGCTCAATCGAGGACAGCAAAGACTCATCCCATCTCCAATACTTCCCTGCTTTTGTTTTCAGTCATTTTCTTATGCAAAATGGCCTTGAAAATTGAGAAAACAGAAACGAGAGCAATTTCAATGTGCTCAGAGCTGCTAATCTTTATATTAACTTGTCCCATGTTCTGGCTATTCAGATTGGCATTAACAGCCATTCTCATGCCTCTGACAGGTCTAAATTCAGACTGAAACCCTCCGCCCAGCACCATCTCCTTCTTAAAGGAGAGAGCTGACATAGACAGACTGATTCTATCATCCCTCACAGGGTAGTCCCCCCCTCTTAATGTGGCCTCAAGACTTCCACCATATGCCACTTGTTCAGAGCACCTCATTTGGCCAGCATTCACTACAAACTTGAGTTGCTTCCCAACTAACATGGTATCTTCAAGCTTGGTACCAACATAGTACTTGTTCCCAAAGGATGTCAAGGAAACCCCACATTCAGTTACATTTTGCTTCAGATTCTTCAGCTTTGTGTTGCTATGAACTGTATAGATCGTACCTTTTCCAGAAGACTGAACATCAAGACCTACAGAATAAGTTCGGCCCCTAGGATCTGCATAAGCTGCAGCGCACTCAGACTGAATACTGAAATCCTGCTTGTCCTTGCTCATCTGTCCAGTGATTGAGGCATGGACATTCTTTCTTATTTCTATAGCTGTCTCCATGTTTACACCATCAAAGCCCACATCATGATCCCATCCTTGAGGATCAAGAACAGGTCTCACAAGCCACTGGTCACTAGTGACAAGGCATCGATACCTGTGTATGGTGCAATCTGAGTCAAAACTTGGAGGGACCGCCATATCTGGCAACAAAACAGCCTCTGGAGATGCCTGCTGGGGATCAGAATTACTGTCCTCTCCAAAATTTTCCTCTCCAGAAAGCTTCCTCTCCCTTCGCCTCCGAGACTCATCTTTTAACTGTTTTTTCAAATATAGTGTTTCTCGATAATCCAGCTCGTCAAGGTAGTCTTTTTTCAGTGATTTAGTCAACTTTTCAAACTGAGATTTTGTCATGATTCGGATTGGAGGTAGTTGATCATAGTCATCTTCCTCATCTGCATCTGAAAGTAAAATCTCATCAACTTCTGGTTCTGATTCACTCGGGCATGGTGTAGAACGATGCTTTAGAAAAGATGAGAGAAGATGGGGCAGAGAAGGCACCCGGGGGGTAATCAATGGTCCCAATTCAATGCCGCCTTCAAATTCCAAGAGGGTATTAGCATCACCAAGAACTTTGGTGCATATGCAGAATAATAAGAAATGAGATTTCCATACTTGTCCATTGGGAAGAACGCTTTCCCCCATTAAGTTCTTTTTACAGTGAGGATTGTTCTCCACTAAAACTACTGGATTTTCAAGTTTTGAGTCAGATACTGCCTGATTTATATAATGTTGCATCAAACCTGTGCATTGAGTCACATATGATTCATAGCTAATAGGATATCCAGTAGGTCCTTCAGGAGTTGAAGAACCATGAGTCATCACAAGGATGGTGTTAAACCAAACAGCATTGCCAAAGACTTTGGTCATAAGCTTCAGAAGGGGGAAGTCACAGTAACCCATGTTGATGAGGTCAAGGCGTTCAAAGAATAGAACAATGTCTGGTGGTGATTTTCTTATGAATCTCCGAACAGAAAGCATAATCTTCCTATTTCTTCTCAAATTACTTGTAGATGAAGGTAAAAAACCAGGTGTGTCAATAAATGTTACTTTGACCCCATTGATAGACCCCACAACCTCTTTGATGTGTTCAGTGGCTGGTCGAAATGCATCAGTCGGAGCCTTTGGTTGATCAAATACAGAATTTATAGTTGCACTCTTTCCAACACCTGTTTTACCCAACACAAGTATTCTAAGAGAGAAGTTCAATTCAGGTGTACCAGATGCCTCTTGTTCTGCTGCTACAGTTCTAGCTCCATCAGCTTTAACCCTTTTCAAGTTTGATTCCCCTGCTCGTATTGCAGCTGCTAGGTGCAATCTATGTAAAACCTTCGCCACCAGAAGATTGTCATGTGACCGCCCAAACCTTAGAAGAAGACGGAAGAAGTTAATTCGAAGATCCTCAATCTTGGTCAATGAATCAGCTTTCTTTACCTCAACCTCATGATTAGGTTGGTAAGAATCTGCAGCCACTTGCTCCAGAGATTGAGGAGACCCAGTTTCCTGATTACAGTTAGACGAGCATGAAGTATCAGAAGTTGGTGATGAAGACTCTAACTGGGCCATGTGAGCTGCAAATAATAACAAGCAAATAAACTCTCGCTGAATGCAAAAATCAACAGTGTTAAAGTCAGATGGCAAACATAAAACAATTTCAAACTCAGATAAAAACTCAGCTCCCAGCATTAAAACAATTTTTTCTCCTTGTCAGCATATGGTCATGACAATTACTGTTCATACTCCATGTAGAAAATGCCCATTATACATGTCATACTCAAAAGTATAAAAAAGTAAAACTCTACCAAAATGTTTTCAAGCTAGTATGGAGCAAGATGGCTTATTACTTCACACTAAATCACTGCAGTAACTAAAACCAAACGTTCCAGAAGATTCTTAACAATTTACCATCTCTGCACTAACAATTAAAACAGGCAGTGCAATTCATGATCCTTGAATCATTGATCCCCAAACCAAGCCCAATTTAATTCAAATCCATGGGACCAGAATCCAATAACCAAAAGTTAGTTGCTTTGATTGGTAGAGCTATAAACAACCCCATCCCCGACCCCTAAACAAAGAAACACCTCATTCTCTCTAAAAAATTTTACAAAGGTAATTAGCATGTGGGGCCAAACAAACATCACGAGCAATTCTCATTTCCGCAAGGAAACTCATGTCACTGGATTCCCCAACACAACTACCAAAAATATCTAATATCACAAAGTAATTCTCTCATTTCAGCAAGAAAACTCATTGTTCCAGTACCTAACTGAGAAAACCATTTCTCCATTAAGCAAAACATCCTCCGAAGAACAGTAATTATCCAATTAAATGCTAACTGAAACACATATAAAGAAAGACAAAACTATGACCAAGAAAACAACGAATTTCACAGCAAGAGTGGAAGGAGCAAAAATAAGCACCTGGGTCATCAGATTCTTCATTAACAGGCTCCTCGCTAAAGAAACTGCCACTGCCTGACAAAGGTCCAGTTGAAGCCAAAGACTTGGACAATAACTGACCAAAAACCCAATCTCTAATACCCTTCATTCTACCTGCAAGAACTAAAAAAGATGGCATCTTTCGTAAACAATAAAACCAAACAATCAAAAACCTGAAATAAGTAAGAGATTTACCCAAATCAGTCCAAAGTGATAAACAAAAGTTGTTGAGCCCTAATACAAAACTGAAAGAACAAGAAAAAGAGAGAGTGCCCAATAAAAATCAGACAACTAGGTTTTGAAATTCCGTGTCTAAATCAAAACCCCAGTTGGAATCAGCTAAGAAAGGTGTGTGCTTTTCTTGGATTTGGTGATGACGAGAAAGTGGGAAGGAGAGGTGAGAGACTGAGAGAGAGAGAGGGATTGTAGATAAGACAGAGATCATTAACACACAGAACACGGACACAAACAACGCCCTGTTTTTTCTTGTTGTGATTTTGTGAATAAAGAATCGAAAGAAAACAAGAAATTATTATTATTATTATACAAAACTCTAAAAAGTTAGGGGAAATATTGTTGCCCATAGCCCCTCTCAATTCACTGATTTTTTTTGTTCTAATTTTTTTTACCTTTAAATTGCTAATTTAGATTAATTTATTAGGAAAGATTAGATTAAAATATGGAAGATTAAAGTGAAAAAAATTAAAAGTAATGAGTGGTTTTAAAGTGAAATATTCATTGTAATTCCCAAACTTTATTATAAATCTTTGGCCCCTTTTTTAAAAAAAATTTAAGAACAGAGTCCTTCAATTTTTTTTATTTTTTTTTATATGAAAAAAAAAAGAAAGTGGTTTGCTTTCATCGGCAAATAAAAAAAATCATCATTTATACCAATTTCAATCATAAAAAACAATAATTTTAATGTTAATGGATTTCTTTCAATGAAAAGAATTTATCTTAGATGTTTTTCCCCTTGAACTTACCTAATACTGTGGATATGAGCCCAAAAATAATTTTGATTTCGGGTTGATAATGGATTTTCAGGCTAATTTTTGGATTGTTTGAAATCATGAATATATTTTACATGGGTTTTCAGGCTAATTTTAATATTTGAAACCATGAATTTATCTTAGGTTTTTTTTTTTTTTTGTCTAAAACATTATAATCTGACTTTCCAATGATCTTTAGGTAGGGCGAACGAAGTGTCACTTTCCTTTTTAAAAAAGTAAAATAAAGGGTGGACGGGTCATCTGCTCCATAAATTTTTTTTAAAAAAATAAGGTTCAAGAACGTTGGCTGCACAATTCTTAACCAATCAAAGATATCTAGCCAAACTCATTGTCTGGGTCATGGACTCAATTGATCTAAACAAATTTTTTTATTTAAAATGAATATCTATAAAATTGAGAATCAACAAAATATCAGGAAAATTAAAAGAGAAAAAAACATCAAACCAAAACAAATTACATTGCCTAATTAGTAATCAACAAAAAATTAAATAAAAAAATTAAATAAAAAAATTATTAAAAATCTATTTGTAATGGGTAGAATCTAGAGGGGAAAAAGGCTTAGGCGCTCAAGCTTGGTTGGGCTAGAGCATATAAGCCATAAGAAAAAGACTCGCATGTGCAGGTCTTCTTCATAATTTTTTATGTTATATAAATAGTATTTAATTTATTTAATTAAATTCAAATATGAATTTTATAATTTGTTAATTGAGATTTTTTTATGTTAAAGAACATGTAAAAAATAATATTATATTAAAAAAAATCTAACCAGTAGCAAAAGACGGGTAGATGGCTAGTTATTATTCGATTTCATGTGAGAAAATTTTTAGCGTATTGGCTTCTGCTTTTATTTTTGTAGGACCAGATCTTGGGCTGTGTTGGAAAGTCAGGTCCAGTTTCGTCCTTCTAACTTGGCCATTTTGCCACTTTTCAAAAAATAGGAACCTTAAACCCATGCATTCCAATTTATATGGAACAAGAGAAATTATTATTAGATGCTTTGGGGGTTAATTATCCATGCACTACAAGCACTTGATTAATCAAGTTTTCTCTCTCTCTCTCTCTCTTTTTTTTTTTTTTTAATCAATTCAAGCATCGATTGAATTCCTATGTTTGATCAATTTGTTTAACGTAAGTCTTTCATTAGTAATTTTGTTTATTAAACGAAGTGTGTCTTTGACTTCGTTAACCTCATTACTTTTTTATTATTATTATTATTATAAAAAATGAAAAATAAAAAAAATAAAGAAAACTTGTAAAAAATTATAAATTTTATAATTTCAATAAATGTCTTTTGTAATAAAAAATAAAAACTAATTAGATCAACGAAATTAAACAACACATGTCGCTTGATTATGTAATTTACTTAACACCGTCAACAAAAACTTAAATAAATGACTCACATTAAACAAATCGATTTAGTATAGAGATACAATTAATACTTAAATCGGTATAAGGATGTGATTAATCAATTGCTTGTGCTATATACGAGATCATTATATGTGCTTTGTTGCTGGTTAGATTAATTTTTTTTATATATAAAAATATTTAAGTATTGTTAGTGTGTTTTTTTAGTAAAAAAATAATAATATGGGAATTGATCTAATATAACCTGATTGACTTGATAAATTCAAATATAACTCAAATGATTGATAAAAATATAGTTTGATTTAAAAAAATCATGACAATATCCTTTTTTAAATATTGAAATAACAAAATATTAGATTGACTTAGATTAACCTGTCAAATCTGTTATTCAGGGTGTTTAAAGCAAATTAAACATAAATTATGAAACATGAATCGTAATCAACTTAATGTTGAAGGGTGAAATTAAAAAAAAAATCAATTAAAAAAAACATAAAAAATCATTCGAGTCAACCTGAGTCAACCGAACAAGCCGATGACCTAAGTCATGAGATTATCACCATTAATCTTCAATTAATCAAGTATCTAAAGATGAATATAACATCGAATGATGAATTTTCACCATTATTATTATAATAATTACTATTATTATCGTTATTATTATCATTACTAATATTGTCACTATCATTATATTTACTACCATTACTGTTATTATCAATAAGTAATATCATAATTGTTATTAATATTATTATCGTGATCATTATCATTATTACTGTTATTATTATTATTATAATTATTATCCCCTTCACTATAACTAATTATTAGTTATCAATGAAATAACTAATATTATTTTCAAAACCGGTTAAGCTTTGAGTATATAGCACTTCTCAAATTATGCTATTTTTATTTGCTAATTTATTGTAATAATTGCCTAATCTATCCGGATTCTCAAGTGTCTTTTAGAGAAATTCAAAGACACTGGCCTTGAAATATGAACACCTTATCAGCTTTTGCCAAATTGAGGTGTCTCGTCATCTTGCTAGTTTGCATCTTTTTGTATGTTTCAAGAGGAGAAATCTACCACATTTGGATTGATTTCTTCTTCTTTCATTGAAGATGCCTCGAGTGGAGCAACATTATCTTTAATTGCGAGAAACCAGTTGTTCATGGTTAAAATATAATTTTTCAATATTCAATCATCAGAAAATCAATTGTATAAAACATTATGGCTTCCTGCTGATGAAGAACTAGAAAAGCTGAGTTACGAGAAACCAATTATGGAAATGATGCGAGCATGAGATGCAAAAGTGTAGCAATCATGCCGCATATCCCTCATCTTTACCATGCCTATTATTAACATTCCCCTCTCTTCCTTTCAGAAAATGAAGGCAGTACGAATAGAAACTTCAACTTCATTTTACAAATATACTGTAATATCAGTCATTAGCACCAAAACATGTCTGCCGGTTTTGAAGGCATTGTCATTCATATTTAGCTTGGTAACAAAGAATATTCACAACTTGTTATAAGGCTTCTACTCGTCACCTTAGGTTGAATATATAAACAAAATATTCAAAGAGCAATGATATTCATGAATTTCCTCTTGGCAAATGCCAACCACCATTTGTTTGGAGTCCCATTGGGTCTATATGCGACACTCAGTAATCTCCCACTTGTTTCCTCCCTTGTCTGTTTAAGATACTTTCTGAAGAGCTCTGCATTTTAAGAATTCAAAAGTATAAATAAGAAAAAAAATTGGAATAAAAATAGCAGAGTAGTCACAATCATACTGCAAACAAACCAACATTCAAAACCGAAGAGCTTAAAAGTCCAAGATTTCAGAATTTTGGCTCAAATCAAAAATTCTGTAGAACAGTTAATACAGTGAGCCGTAATGGAGAACTTGCAGCCAACTGAAACTATTATTGAATTTTATTTACTATGCAGTGTCTCAATTCAAAAACTTATATAGCTAAAGCCATTGGAATAATACAATATCACCAGGCTCAAGGATATTAAACTGCCCTAATGATATAGTATTGAAATGGCAAAGAACTATGAGAGTAAAATGACAAAGTCTCCATGGTTTGAAATGTGAATAACAAAGTCTGTCACACAAAATTTTCATCAGCAGAACAGTAGCGAGGAACAAGAGTAAAAGGCGGTAATGCCCATGTCTTATTGATAGCTAAACAGAAACAAAATTGATTTCATGATCCCTATAATCCAGTCACAAACTGAGACGAGAAGTTAATTCAGATTACTAGCAGGGTTACAGCAATCTGCTAGATAAACATCAGCCTGCAATCAAGCATCGATGCATTACTCCTCAGACTTGTAAGTCTAGAGGTTGAACATAATGCAGTTTGAAGAGACTGCTAGTGCATTTCAATGCTTCATTGATATAATTATAATACAGCATGCAAATAAATTTGCTCATGGATCATTTAGGTTATCTAAAACTTGGTTCGTAATTCATATAGTTTTACAAATCTGACCAAGTAAACTTGCTCCTAACATGACATCTGTTACACAAATTTAACTCCAGGAAAAAAAAAACATAAAAAGGAAGTTTACCTGCTTCCTTCTGAGATTGAGGATCCGCAAAAAGACCCGGGAAAGGAAAACCAGACTCTCCAGGCACAGAAACCTTCTCCAAACCCAAGTTAATTATTGCCTTGGTACCTTCAGCCAAAGTTCTACAACCCTCAAGCCTCTTCAAAGCCACATTGATGTAGAACGTTAAGTAAATAAGGAGCTTATCTGCTGGGCTCTGAATATTAAAATTTCTAAAGAAAACATTGGCACGAAAAAACGTGATTGCTTCATCAACTATATCAGTTCTATCTGCATAAAACACATCCCAGTTTCCACACAATCAAGACCAGAAAAAAAAACCATCTAACAGTCATTCAATCATCGAAACAAATTATAATGCATGTGTTTATAACTTTATAACCTTGATCCGAAACTGGAGCAGGACCCTTTATATGACTTTTCAACGGAAGCAAAGGACAGCCACAAGCTTTTTTCACTCCCTCCTCATCCACGAAACTAGAGTGATGAACCTAAGCATGAAAAACCATCTTTCAAACTTCATCAATAAACAGAAACTCAATTCACATTTGGTTATTAAATATAAATACACGAAATAAATAGAGCAAGAAAAATTCTAAGAACGCGGATACCTTCATTAGTTTCAAAGCAAGCCCAATTATGATGACAACCAAGTTTTTCCCATTAAATGACTAAAGCCACAACCTTTACCATATCTACTCTTTTGATTTTAACTAAACCTGCCTCTACCCCAATAGTACAAATAAATCTGACATATCCAATCGACAATTTATATCAATTTTTGAAAGTAAAAATACAAAGATGAAAAGTAATGAGGAAACAAGATTTCCAGATTCCATCCACATACCATTTTCAATCCCAAAGCTCAAACATTCAAACTTTTGCAGTATTTCAGTCAAATAAGAGTATCCCTGAAAACAATTAGAAGCAAGATATTAAATTTACAAATTTTGAGAGCTGAATTGATGCATTAGAGAGTGCTCAAATGGTAAATTATTGTAGAGACTCGGATATAAAAACAACCCTGTTTTCACTGGAAATGAAAACGTAAGGAGAAAAAAAAAAGTCCCATGATTTAAAATCTTAAGAAAAGTAAAGGTAAGATAGAAGTAATAAAATTACCTGAAAATTTTCAGTCTCGCAGGAGTACGTTGTCGGAGTTTGATTGACGTAGCTGTTGGCCTTCGATCTGCAGTTTTAAGCAAACGAGGAGATCAAAACGCGCTGTCGTTTTTGTTTTTTCTTTATTGCGTGGGCTGTCGTTTCTGCTCGGACTCCAAATGAGCGTTTTGAATCCCTTTTGGGAAAGCGTTTAAAAGATATCTTCTAAAATTTTGAGTTTTTTTTATGTTTTTTAATTTTTTATGAGTTAATGTTAAAAATAAATTTTAAAAAATAAAAAATATTATTTTAATATATTTTTCTAAAATTTTTTTTTGAAAAACAATGTAATTGCACTTTTAAACTCTCTTTAAAAATGGGTTTTCTGCTTTCTTTCCTCTCTCTTTTTTTTTCTTTTTTTTTTTCAAGTAAAAAGAAAATATCATGCATGTATTATTTATTTATTTTGTCTAAAAGTCTGAGAATTTATCTTGATTATTGATTCAGCCACGTAGAATTATATATAATTTCTTTTAGAAAATGCTTGGCAGCAAGGTTGTTAAAATCGCGTTTTAACTCGTAAAATCGTACGATTTTACGAGTCAAAACATGCTTTACGTGTTGAATCGCTTGAAAAAATCAAAAATGGGTGAAATCGGCTTGAATCGGGGTGAAATCGCAAAAATCGGATGAAATCAAGCAAAATCGCGATTTCAGGACCGATTTTGCGATTGTGCCAAAATGATGCGCTTATTTATTTTAAACAAAGTTATTAAACTTAATAAAATTTATCATTTTAATCACTAGTTTGACAAGCCAATCTAAATTTAGCGAGACTAATATAATATCTAACCATCTTAATTATTTTCAAGAAATGATATCATTTAAAAAAAATTAAAATTAAATCATGTTTTATTATTTATTTATTTACCTGTCAAATCAACCAAATAATATTAAAAAAATCCATTTTCTCCCAGGGGCCAGGGCCAACGTATGAACACATTCTTTTCAGAAAATCGAGCAAAAGAATATTAAAGACACTGTCATCACTATTTATTATCATCATTCCACCGCTATCATCACTATTTATTTTATTATCATCATTATCAATATTACCATTATCATAATAATAATCATTAAAACTCTTAATTATTATTAATCACATATTAATTTAATTTTTTTATAAATTTTCAACAAAACTCTTAAATAACTAAAATTAATTAGGATCCTGATTATTCATTATTTCTTTAATTAAAACTTATTCAACCTAAATTGATATATTTTAATTATTATTATTTCCACACAAAATTAACCTTTTCTAAATTCTGAACTCAACCGTAAAATTGATAACATCATTTTTTAAATTTCAATACGCTTAAATTATAAAAATCACTATTAATCTCGTCAAGTGACAAATTAAATCTATTTTTCTTAAATCCTAAATAAACTCTAAAATACAAGTCATATATTAATACAATAAAATTATCATTCTTAAATTTATATACAAATTATAAATTCTACAAATAAATTTTAATAAATTGACTTTAAATAAAAACAAGTATAGTGGACGGGTTTTGTAAAGCTCAATAAAAAACAATAGAATTAGCAGGGTTTCCCTGCCTATGCATCCTGGATTCAAGCCTCAGCGTGCATGTCTGTTACCCCCGCAGTGCTTTATCTATCTACTGGGCTTGCAGGGTGTTCAGTGGGTTCAGGAATTAATCGTGGTACGTGCAAGCTGGCACGGACACCTCGAGTTATATATAAAAAAAAAAAATATACAGGTTTTGTGAAGCTAGAAAAAAAACAATAGAATTAGAGGAGGGAGATTGCAATATTTATCAATAAACAGTGACATAAAATAATATTTTCCCTCTGTGTTTCCATTATTTTTATTTTTCTAATTTTCTGTCAGTGTACTGCTGATGTATGCGTTGCACTGAAATTTGAATGATGAAAAGTCGAGTCGTCCAAACAGCAATAATTTAAGAGTGGTGGTGATGATGATTTGTCATCGATATCACAATCATTTTCAAATCCAATTATTTGCCTTCTGGTGTTTCCTAATGAATAATGTCTGGTCCCCTAATTAGATATTTGTCACTGTTTGCCCGATGAACACCTTGTCTGACCATGAAATTTATTTCAAGATTTTAATGAAGTATGAAACAGACACATCTGGGATATTACTTGTTCATTCATGATTCTCTGGAATTATGTCCCTGCACCCATAGTTGAACCCTATAAAACCTAATTTAGCTAGTTATATATTGGTTGCATAAATTTATTATATTGTTTTGGAAAAACATAAAAAGTCAAACCATGTATCATTCGGATCAAATCAATTCAGTTTGAGCGGATCAACTCTCACCTGATTTGACACGAAACTCAACCCATACTAAATCCTAGATAGACGAGTCACCATATTGACTAATCAAGTCAGGTTTAATATTATTGGTTGAATCTAGCTCGATCTGACGGGTTGACCAAAAAAACCCGAAATCTAGAGCTTGATCTAATTAAGGTTTTAAATGAGCTAGATAAGATATTAAACTTGCAAAATTCAGTTGACTTGATAATATTTTTTAACCCATCGGACCGATCTAAACCTAACAAGATCAAGATCAAAGAAGATGAAATGCATCATTTTAATAAAAACTACTGATCAGGGTTGATCAGTAACCCAAACATTTTTTCGGATCAATGTTCGAATCTGATCTAGCTACTATGGGCCCGCAACCAACAAACACAGCTTACTATGAAACTTCGAATTAATATTCTATGCCAGGAATCTTAACTTGCAAGTTACAACCTGCTTCGTGGCTTATTCAAGATTCTCCTCGATGCTGTCATCAATTTCCAAAGATATTACGAAATGCTGTTTTTTTCCTTTAACATTGTGAGTATCTTCTGAGCTGTATATACAGAGATGAAACGATACGTTCATCTGAAATCTTATGTCCGTGACTTTCTTTAAAACTTAAAGGCAAAATGACAAGAAAGAAAACAAAACCAGTTACCGTCAGAACCTACCAACCATTCCTTCAATAGTATATATAGTATAGGATCCATTGTTCAAGCTCTCAAGTCATCTCTCTTCCTATGCTAGGAGGGTTGTTTGTCTGAAAGAGGACGAAAATATTAAGTTTAATTATTTATGGTCATAGCTTGCTCTAACCAATCACTTGTCTGCCCCACAATTCACACGTCAAAGGTTGTAATTGTACACAATCCACCACCTTACCATCAGATCGCTTCAGATTGATTGTTGTTCTGTTGTAAACATTCAGCAACTGTCAATAACACAGCAGTAAGATATAATAAAATTGAAAGGACATCAAACAAGTTATTTTCAATTGTTTGCTTGGGGATCAATTTTGTTCTTCCATTTTTCCTTTTTACAAAAGCTACGGTGAATTGAATCACAATGTGGTTATTTCATTAGAAAATTGTAATTGAATAATTTATTCTGTGAAGTTGTAGCAGAGATTTCTTGGTTTTTTCCAACATTGACATGAAGTCGGAGCAACTAGCGTGCCTTAATTATTCAGATTATCAGTATCAATGTACAAGTCGATCTTCTTCTATATTGTTTAAGCTTGAAGTAAATTATAGCATGGGCTATATTCAAAGCCAAGCAAACTAGACTTCTTTGTTGTAAAGAAAAACCATCCTAGTCAAGCATATATATAGATTGAAGATTACAGGACTAAAATTTCAAGCAATCAATGCCTGGGTTAAAACTGAAGAGGGAAGCATGATTCATATCCTAAGGAACTATTAAGAAAAAGATTATACAACACAGTCAAGTTTCACCAGACCACTAACTCCTTCCAAAAAATACCCTAAAAGAATCACAACCTGTACAAACATCAGAACATGTTCTTAGAAGAATTCACTCTCCCATTAGTTGGTACTCGTTGACTCTTAAGGACAAAGAATGGCACTATTAGAACTAGCTATACATTTCATTCTAGTACTGACAAACCTTGGTCATGGTTGATGGTGCACACTGGACGGTGAAGGTTTCATTGATCAGATTATGCTTGTGAAAGATGCTGTCAATACATAAGGGATATTCACAAGAGGACCGCGTGCTTGAGCGAGTTCATGAATGTCCTTTATGATGTCAAATACAGCCTCCGGTTGGGCTAGTTTGAGTGCATTCTCTGACATTCTTTCAAGTTCATCTGTTTTCGTGCAAAACCATTCTGTCACAATTTTTGCTGTTTCTTTAGGACTTCTGGTGAAGACACCAGCCCCATTGTCTACCACATAAGGAACATTTCCCTTTTCCTGCGGTTGCCAAATGAAGATAAAAAAATGAGATGAAATAAGAACTAAATCTTGACTGTTAGTTTGTCAAGTTAAGCAAATGTGCAGAACGCCAATCGCTTACTTGTCCCGGAATGTAGTCGTTGAGAATAATAGGTAGCCCCCTTATCAATGCTTCTGCAATAGTGCCAGGTCCAGCCTGTGAAACATTGAAGTCAGTAAAATCAATTAGATTAAGTTAATAAACAAAAAGGATTCATTTAGCATCTAAAGCTAAAATATCTTTAGCATACTTTTGTAATTATGCAGTCACAAGCTCCCATCCATTTCTCCATCTGTGTCTCAAATCCTCTAACCTGCAATTAGGCAAATAAAAAGATCATTCAACAAATAATTTTGTGAATGTATGAAGTATATCATACGCTTCACATACTACACGGACGGGAAGAAAAATCCAATACCTTAACTGGGATTGTCCATTCATGAGATTCCAATGTAGATTTAAGAACCTTATTACGGCCACAAATGATGATCAATTGCCCAAGTGGTTTCCCAAGTTCTTTATCAAACAATGATTCTCCAAGAGCCAATGCAGTTTTCTTAACAGGACCCATACCTTCACCACCTCCCATCAGTAAAACCGCAGGCAAACTAGGGTCCAGTTCAAGCTCTTCTCTTAACTCATCCTGTATGACAAGAAGCCAAAAAAAACAAGCGCACAGTTAAGTGAGAAAACCATCCTAGTAGAGCATAAGTGTGCTTTTAATTGTGTGATCACAGTTGTGCACCTTTGAAAGAACTGCACGAGCAAAAGATGGCCGGATAGGCAAACCAAAAACACGAATCTGAGAATCTTCTAGGCCATCTAATGCAGCCCTCTTGGCAACCTCCTCTGATGGGCAGAAGCATCTATTCACCCCAGGATGAAACCTGAAAGTACTTTCATTGTTACAATAGATAACCAGTTATGATAAAGGGAAACAATGAGCCATATATCTTCAAAATGACTGAATTAACTTACCATGTAGGATGGCAGCTATTGAGGTCGGTGATGACTGTAACAAAAATCACTTTCTTTTGTAAGCCTTGCCATTTCAGAACCCACAAAGGAATATGCTGCATCATGGGATGAACACTGATAATTATATCCGGTTTGTACTCCATTAGACCAGCCTCCACCTCCCTACAATCACACACACAACAGAAAAAGATTAAAAAAGTTCCACTAGACTTATTAACACAAACATTGGATTCACTTTCTTTCCGACATCCAATCACATTTCCAGCTCAAGAAACAAATGATTTTAGCTTTAACAGTAATCAACATTGTGTGCTGATAAGTGGGGTCGGAAAGAATCATTTTCAAGAAGAACCTACAAATGCATAATCAATAGTGGAAGAGGAGAAAGAATAAAAAAAGTCCTTAAAAGCTCTGACATTATTAATCAAAAGATTCAATCTTTATTATACTGTAGTGACCAAATTGATGTATTAATCCATAAAATTAAAATGACAGCTGTAAATTAAAACTATAAACTACAATCCACTTGCCAGCTATAAATTATCATAAAATGAAGAAATATCTCCAGCGAAATAACTGAAAGATTGAGGGAATTAAATTACTTGGCATAGTAGGCAGCGATAGCGGCAAGATAGCTGGAGTGTATCCATCTTGGAGAAGTACTGTGAAATGCCACCTTCCATAGCTGTACGTGTTTCACCATGAATTTGTATTGCCTCTCCATATCATTCAATGGCCAGCCTGTGTACTCTTTCCAAACATCCTTCACAATTATCTGAAAGCAATTACATATAGTAGAGGCCTTATTTAGCAGATGAATTCTTGAAGTCCAGAAACAAAATTTCACCAGTAAAACAGAGGAGGAGAGATGGGGAAAAGGCCTTGAAAAGAGGAGGAATTGATTGAACGTGAAAATAACAGAATTGATTATTTGCCGTGAAAAAAAACGTTTAGCAAATTAGAGAAGAAAACAGCAAACAAATAAATCCAAGAAGAACAAAATGGCTACTACCATATTGACAAAATCGGCACTTTCCTTATCCACCTTACATATATAGAAAAACAAAACAAAACACCTCTAACAAGATAATCAGAAGATCAAAATCAGAGGCAACAAAAAACAAAAAAAAAAATCATGTTCTACACAGAAGGAAACTCAAAGCCTAAATCACACACCCTGTATTCATCACCATATTCAAGCTTGAAAGCATCACGAATGGCTTCAGCAGAAGCACGATGACCACCACCTGTATCACTCATAAGGATCAAAACATTCTTGGCTCTCTCAGCACCAATTTGAACAAGTTCCATGGTCCCATCTTCCTCTTCAAAATCATCGTCACTCTCTTGGATATAATACTTAAGCTTTTGTAGATTGTTGCAATTATAGCTGTCGCTGCTGCTGCTGCTATCACTATTACTGCTAACGGACCCAAGATTACTATAAACTCTTTGTAAAACCTCAGTAAATGATGTTTTCCTCGGAGGAGCCTGCACCTTCATCATTATAACGAACTTTCAAGTATTTGAAAAGTCGGTAAAAGAAAAGGCAAGAAAAACCAAGTAAAACCGAACGGTCGAACTTCCTTCCCGCCACCGGAAAATGGGGTTTTTCCTGGCCGAGAGAGAGAGAGAAAGTGGTGGTTTTGAGAGAGAACGAGGGAGGGGCAAAGGAGAGAGGGAGTGAAGGTTATATTGTTGGTGTTTAAGGTTGTGTGTGTTGGCAAGAAAATGTTTTTGTAGGTTTTAAAATTGTAGTGGAAGGATGCTAATAATGTGCTTAGCTGCCAAAGAAATACGCCTTTTTTGCATTAGGATTTATGGCTTTTTGTGGGGGGTTATTTAGAGAGTTTATTAGCCGTCGGATTCGCATTTTATTTTGGAATGTTCGTCTGGGGAGATTTTTAGATTCGAATCTTCTAAAATAGTGCTTGCCGCTTGGATGGTCATGGTGAGTTTTGGGTTTTGCTTTTGTGCCCTTTTCTTTTTGGGTATTTGCTCGTGTCGGCTAAGAAAGAGGGAAGAAGATGGTGTTGTTAACGAGGGTGGAAGGGGAAGACAAGTTCGGCCCTTGATGATGGTTCCAATTGGCTGTTGTGTTGAATTATGCGTAATTAATTTATGATAATTGAAAATGGTAAATAGAGGAGAGGGACAAGAAAAAAAAAAAATAAATAAAAAGAAATGATTGGGTTTTACTTGAATTAATCAAATATTGCCATGATTTTAAGATGTTCTTGGCATCATTCAACTAAGTTAGGCTCTCATAACGAATTGAAAACGATTCATGGGTTAATTTCTTTTTCATAGACTTCGTTTTTGCCTTCTCATTAATCCACAATGATTTTTTTTTTGTTTTTTTAGTAATTTACATTTTCATCCTTTAATATTTTTTATTTGATCCTTTAATATTACAATAATATGGGTTTGGGCTTTTACCAATTGTTTTGTATGTCTGCCAATAAAAATGTTAAAGTGTTGAGAAAATATTTTGTTGCTTGATTAATACTTATTTTGGCGCGATAAAATTCAATTTTATTGGCTTAGAGCAACTGAGGCTTCAAAGACCGAATTTTAAGCTTTGGAGAATATTGAACCCCTTTAATTTTCTCTTATTGGGGATGGGGTTGCATGAGCAAATAAAGATTATTATAATCACTTCTTTTTTGTTAGTGATTCTTTTTGTTAGTGATTATTATGTTAGTTAAGGATTGAGCTTTGTTATTTTATTTTTTTTGGAAAATATTATTTTTGTGCAGATTATTATGATCACTTCTTTTGATTTAATTAGGTCTTTTTATTGTTGATGCTTGTTTTTTTATCATATAATTAAATAAAATAAAATTATTTTAGTCAGTCAAGTCTATGAACCGAGTCAAATTTTTCTTACTTTTTTAAAACAAGCTTGCAGAGCCTAGACATTCTTTTTACGCTATTGTTTTTGTCCAACCTGTAGTGTAACGCATGCCACCAATTCGTTATTTTTTTCTTTTTGGTAAGCATTCTTTTTGTGTAGAATATTATGATCATTCCTTTTAATTTAATTTGGTTGACTCACTGTTGTTGCTTTTTTTCGTATCGTTTTGATGTAATGATGTTAAAAATAACCTTTAAAAAATAAAAATATATAGTATTTTGATGTAATTTCGAGTAAAAAGCACTTTAAATAACAATCGCTACCACACTCACAAACACCAAAGAATGAATCACGAATGCTTTTTGTTCTAAGTACTAAATTTATAGGTAATTGCTAAAAATCATTGATCTTTTCTTATCACCTTGAGTTTGAGCATCCAATTATATAGAAAGTTACACTTGATTACAAAAGGAATATGCTTATGGTGTGATCTAATTGTGAATAACAAAAATAAAAAAATAGTTACTTAGATCATACTAGATTACAAGCACATGCTATGTTGCATGTTAAATCAATTTTTTTAACATAAAAAATACTAAGATGTTGCTAATATGTTTTTCTAATAGAAAAAAATTAAATTGTGTAGGGATTGATATAATATGACTCAGTCAACTTGGCAAATCAAATTAAAGACAACCTAGATTAACTTGTCAAACCCGCGATCCATGTCATAAGACCGAGATAACCCAATAGAAAGTAAATTAAAACAAATCATGAAGTTTAGTTTCCGATCAACCTAGTGTTGAAAGATAAAATTAAAAAAAAATCGGTTTAAAAAAGAACATAAAAAATAACTCAAGTCAACTCAGGTTAACATGCCGAACCCGTAACTAGGAGTCATAAGACATGTATAACCTTACAAAAAAAAAGTCTAAACAAATAACGAAGTCTAATTCTTAATCAACCCAACGTTGAAGGATAAAATTAAAAAAAAAAGATCAATTAGAAAATGAAAAAAAAAACTTGAATCAACTGAGTTAACTTGTCAAATTCATAATCCAGGTATTACATAAGTGTGTGAGAAAAAGCTTTACAGTGATTGGATTTTGCAGCAGCAGCAAGCCAAAAAACGTGTGAGAAAAAGTATGGACCATGGGGGTGATATATTGATTTCATGATAAGGATCTTGATTATTGTTATAATAATAATAATAATAATTTTAAAAAAAAAAAATCATTGCTAGGAATATATTGTTGAAAAAGGCAAGTCTGGTATGAGGTAAAATCTCACGCGACCACAGTGGGAGTCGAACCCACGACCTTTTGATCCGAAGTCAAACGCGCTAATCCACTGCGCTATGCGGTCAACATGTTATGTAGTCGCTAATATTTATATATACCCTACTTAACGGTTTTTTAAACAGCCAACATTAATTTATATGGCATGGCTGATAGCATTGCTTCAACATCTTTTTTAATTGGTGGTCGGACCGCATCTCTCCCTCTCAACTTTAGACAATCACGCCATATTGATATCTTTATTTATACTTGCTTTAATTCATTTTTTATATATATATATATATATATATATATATATATATATATATATATATATATTCTTGTCATTATAGAATATGATAATATGTTGAGTTTAGTTAAAATTTATTAATTGTAGTTATTGTGGTTTTTTGCAGGTTTTTGTAAGTGAGATAAAATTTTAGGTATTGTTCTTATATAGAGGAAACTATGTCCAAATATTAATAAGATTGTTAATATTTCAACTATTTAAAATCATAAAGTAAATAAAAATTCAAGTTAATAAAAACTATAGTTTTATAGACTTTTTCATACTTAAAACATGAAAATGATTCAAAACCTTACAGTAGCTAAAACGATCTGACTATTTTGCCAATTATTTATCAAATATCTAATCGTTTCTTAAAACAATCTCTTTAAAAATATCACGGTTTTAAACTGCAATATTGAATCAAATACCGCGGTTTAGAAACGCGACATTTCATTAATGTCGCAGCTATGAATCACAACATTAATTATCAAGATTCTAAAATGCGATATATATCAAATGTCACGATTCTAAACTGTAATATTATTGAAATATCGGATATAAATCATGATATCTTTAAATTGTGTTATTTTACCAAAAGTTTTTTTTATCGTATGTTATTTTAGTACTTAATTATATTTTAAATGCAAATTATCCAATTTATCCCCAAATAAAATATAAAAACTCACTTAAATATAATTTTATTTTTGTCTTTTATTATATTCTGTCTACTTTATCCTTTTTATCCTTATTATCTTCATCCCTTCTATTCTAAAACAATAATCGAACGAGATTGCATCCTTCATTTCATCTCATTCTTGTATCATTCTCAACAAAAATCCCGGGAAAAAAATGTATAAAATATACCCTGCAAACGACATCGTATAGGCAACCGGATGGTAAAAACAAGCAAATATAGTCCTTGCACACCTCTTGTTCTTTTCTTAAATTTCCAAAACAACCCCTATAAATTCCACTCTCTTCCAAATTCAGCCCAACGTTTATAATTTAGTTTTCCAATACACCCTTCCCCCACCTTGCTTCGATAATTCATTCAAATTCCACAAAGCCCCCAATTCTAGGGTTTCCATCTATCACAAATCCCTGCCTCTCATCCTCTGGTAAAATCCCTTCTTTTTTACTCTTTATAAATCAAAGATTTCATCTCTCTCTAAATATCAATAAAAGTTTCACCTCTATAGTCTTCTTGTGCGTTTTTTTTATTAGTGACAATATTAAGCTCACGTGGCATGCTAATGTAGTGTCTTTCTTTCTGATTTTGTTTCTACAATCTTGATTATCTGAGATTTGGGTTATTGGGATTTTGTTAAATAGTGTTGGTTTTGTAGATTTTTCGGCGAGTTGATCATAGACTTTGGTTTGGTTGACTTTTGTTTGTGTGAGCTGTTTGGTTTGTTTGTGTTTTGACATTGTTGTTTAGTGATAGTTTTTGTGCTGTTTCGTTGCTGGGAGTTGTAATGTCTTGTGCTTTTTTGCTGTTTTACTTGTAATGTGGTTGTGTAATTGTTGGTTTTTGACAGTTCAGGTTGTTTTGTGTCTGTTAGTGGTTTATCCCTTGGATAGTTAGCTTGGGTGCAGTGATTGGGCAGTTTGTGACATTGTTATGCTATGTTTGAAAGGCAATAACTGTGTTAGTAACCAAAATGGATTAGTTTCCTGTTGTGGTGGAGTGGCTGATGGGGCTGGACCAATAAGTCGGGGGCTAATTGAAAGTTTGCTCTTAAAGTGTCTTGTAAGTTGGGACAAGGATAGGGAGAGAACATCTGATTCGCTTGCCTATCAGTCTTTTCAGGAGTTAGTTTCATGTATTTTAGTGTTTACTCGTGATTTGCTTTCAGTGGCTGGTTTGTTCATATGTTAGAGCTTTGCTTTGCATGTCCCTTGAAAATGGGAACTTGAATAACTGTATTCAAGTTGTAAAATTCAAGCCAATTTGGTTTTGATTTGCCCTTGCCCTTGATTTACGGCACATGCTACGCAGCACTGTGTGCACTCATGTACTTGATCTGCTAAGATCGAACAATGTCTCTGCATATAATCACCAACTTGTGTTTCGTTGTGCTGTATTGAAAAGATATTCAGCAATCCAACTTTTACAGGCATGCTCCTTAACTTCCTTATAGATTGTAAATCAGAGCATTGTTCCATCAAGATATACCAAGGAAACTTCTTCTCAAATTGGTTGTAACCAGATGTGCTTGCATTCTTCTAAAACTATGATCAGCGCCGCTGTAACATGTTTTTGTATGCTTTTACAGTTTCTTGATAGCTTTTGAACATACTTTCTAATTGTAAACATATGAAACAATCTTTTATCTCAGAATTTGTTTGTCATACAGAAGTATAGACTGTTTTGGAGATTAAAAAGATGCATGAGATGTGTGTGTTTGTGTGTGTGTGTCTCTGGGTATAATAACATGTTTTGATTGTCAATTTGAACCACAGAAGTGATTTCTGATGCCAAGGGAAAAGCTTATACTGATCTGCCAGTCTGGTGGTGAATTTGTGACGAATGATGATGGGAGTTTATCATATAATGGAGGAGAGGCACATGCCCTAGATATCAATATTGAAACTGTGTTTGATGATCTGAAATTAAAATTGGCAGAAATGTGTAACTTGGAATATGAATCTTTGTCAATGAAGTATTTTATCCCTGGAAACAAGCGAACTCTAATTACTGTATCTAGTGACAAAGACCTGAAAAGGGTGTTTGATTTTCATGGGAACTTGATCACAGCAGATGTATTTGTCATGGGAAGAGAAGGTTTTAAACATGAAGACTACATGCATACTAGCAGGTATATTTTTCTGCCTTTCAGCTGCCTCATGTCTCTAAGAGCATGGATTATTGATTTTCATTTTTGAACAAGTCTTATAATTCTTACTTTACTAAAAATCAGTAATTGTCAAATTGTTGTATTGAGAGATTTCAATGCCATAGCATTGCTCCCCAAACTGGGTTCTTTGATGAATGACCCCGTGTTCTTCCACAGTAACCCTTAGTTTTTAATTTGGTACATTGTGATTGGTGGAATTTTTTTGGTTGCAGCAGTCATGGGGTTTTCTCTCTTTCTGACATTGATTAATAGTAGTTTTAAAAATTACAGAGGAAGTGGGATCCAACTAGCTGAAACTGTGCTGTCTCCAGTTCCTATCACAGTCGCTCCTGCTGCGGCCGCCTTTGGCAGCCGTCGTGTATTGTCATCTAAATCGAAAAGAGCTGCCAAGGATAAAGCCCAAAGCCGTGCATCATCCTGTCTTGCTGTCACTACTCCAACAGTCACTCCTGCTACTGTTGCCTCTGGTAGTCATCGTGTATTGTCTTCTAAAACCGCAAATGCTGCCAATGCAGAAGCTAAAAGCCCTGCTAGTGTGGCACTGGCCATTATCTCAAAAAAATCTCCTGCCACCATTACCAAGGATCCTGGTGTTGCTAGTTTGATTCCAACAGATCTTGTCACTGTTCCTGTTGATACAACTGTCCATGACTCAGTTACAGTTGATATGAATACTTCCCCTGCTGACACTGTTAAGAAGCGAAGGCGCATTGCATCCTGGAATATCAGTGCCAATGGTCCCAGCATTGTTCTTGATGACAATGACAACAACAATGACAATACTGGTGATGTTAATGGAGAGACCAGAAGCACGTCACGAAAGACGAACACGAGGACAAGAAAAAGTACATCAAGGAAGAAGAACGCTTGGGACCATGATAATGCCTTTGTAGATGTCGAAATAGAATGGCAATCAGACAATGAAGATAGTGAACTATGTGTACATGGTGTGAACTCTAAGGATGTTTCAGTGGAAAGGATGGTTGCCTCTTGGAAAAAGAGAATTACTGGGGTAGGCCAGGACTTCAAAGATGTAGCTGAATTTCGTGATGCCCTGCAGAAATATTCCATTGCACGCCGTTTTGCATACAGATTGAAAAAGAATGACACTAATCGAGCAAGTGGCAGATGTGTGGTTGAAGGCTGTTCTTGGAGGATTCATGCATCTTGGGTCGAATCTGAACAAGTATTTAGGATAAAAAAGATGAATAAGTCACATACTTGTGAAGGAGAATCATGGAAGCGTGCTACTCCAAATAAAAATTGGCTGGTCAGTATCATAAAAGACAGGTTAAGACAGACACCGCGGCAAAAACCAAAGGACATTGCCAATGGCCTTTTCCAAGACTTTGGGGTGGCGTTGAACTATTCTCAAGTGTGGCGTGGAATTGAGGATGCAAAGGAGCAACTTCAGGGTTCCAAGAAAGAGGCATATAATATGTTGCCTTGGTTTTGTGATAAGATAGTGGAGGCAAATCCTGGCAGTTTTGTGAAGCTTTCTGTTGATGATGACAGCAAATTTCAGCGTCTTTTTGTATCCTTTCATGCCTCAATATATGGTTTTCAGAATGGTTGTCGCCCAATTCTCTTTCTTGATTCTACAACTTTAAAATCAAAATACCATGAGATTTTGCTGACAGCTACTGCATTAGATGGAGATGACGGGCTTTTTCCAGTTTCCATTGCTATAGTGGACATTGAAAATGGTGATAATTGGAAATGGTTTTTGAAGCAGTTGAAAGCTGCAATTTCAACTTCACAATCAGTAACTTTTGTCTCTGATAAAGAGAAGGGGTTGATGAAATCAGTGCTTGAAGTATTTGAGAATGCTCACCATGGTTACTCTATATACCATCTGCTGGAAAACTTGAGGAGAAATTGGAAGGGGCCATTCCATGGAGACGGGAAAGTTTCTTTGCCTGGAAGTTTAGTGGCAGCTGCCCATGCAGTCCGACTTGATGGTTTTAGAATGCACACGGAGCAAATTAAACGGATTTCTTCAAAAGTTTATGATTGGCTTATGCAGATCGAACCAGAATGTTGGACGAATGCACTATTCAAGGGAGAGCGTTATAATCATATTACAGTTGATGTTGCAGCAACATACACTGACTGGATTGAAGAAGTGCGGGAGCTACCTATAATACGGAAGCTGGAAGCACTTACATGCAAGATAATGGGATTGATCCGCACATGTCAAATGGATTCAAATGGCTGGACTGCAAAACTTACTCCATCCAAGGAGAAAAAGCTACAAGAAGATGCTCTGAGAGCTCAATTTTTAAAAGTATTATTCTCATCCGATACCTTATTTGAGGTTCATGATGACTCTATTCATGTCGTGGATACTGAAAAAAGGGACTGCACTTGTCTCGAGTGGAAACTGACTGGGCTCCCTTGTTGCCATGCTATTGCTGTCTTTAAATGCAAAGGCAGTAGCATATATGATTATTGTTCAAAATACTACACTGTTGATAGCTTTCGCATGACGTATTCAAAGTCAATACACCCTGTTTTAGACAATTTCAAGGATCTGGCTGAAGAAAAAGAAGTCTCCGGGTCGGTGCAGGTGCTTCCTCCTAATACCCCAAGGCCTCCAATCCAGCCAGAGGAAAAACGATATTACTACAGAAAGGGAGAACCCACAAGGGTAATGTCTTGCAGCAGATGCAAGGGAGAAGGGCACAATAAGGCTACATGCAAGCAACCCACCCTACCCCTGGAACATGCCCCAGCCCTAGCCCTTGATGCCCCAGCTCCAGCTCCAGCTCCAGCTCCAGCTCTTCATGCCCCTGCTCCAGCTCCAGTTCTAGCTCTTGATGCCCCTGCTCCAGTTCTAGCTCTTGATGCTCCAGCTCTAGCCCTTGATGCCCCAGCCCCAGGTGGCAGAGAGCTGGCATTCATAGCCCAACCCTTGGAACATGCTACCGCCCCAGGTGGTGAAGAGCTGACATTGATAGAGCCCTGTCCTGGTAGTCCAAGCCCAGCTCAAGTTTCTTAATGTGCTCAATTTACTACTGGTTCAAAACGGGACCTTGATGAGTCTGCCTTTCCTGTATCAACAATAATGTACAGTTATATGAGCAATAATGCTACGGAAGTGCTCTGCACTTGATATAAAGAATGAAATAGTGCTGTGTCGGTGTGACACTGCCTTACTTTTTGTGCCTGAACAGCATGAATTCTTGTAAGATTTGAGTTTGCACTTTCCAAGAACCATTTTTGCAAAAATTGGACTGTAAGATGCTGAAAGTTCTACATTATCTGGTTGTGGAAACGTAATCAATTTGGAACACGTGGTCCTGAACTCCTAACAAGTGAGAAAAAATTTTCCTTGGATGAGCTGATGAGATCTTTAATTTTCCTTTCCTATGCCTTACAGTTAAAGTAGGGCAGCTTCCATAAACGTAGGGCATCGGGGAGTTTCCCACCTACGCCCGAACTGCAGTTTACTTTCCAAGTACTATTTCACTTTATTCCATAAGGAATTGATTCTTTTGACATTTTTTTCATGAAGCTACATTTCCTTTCAAAACAGAAATTCATGTTAGGAATTTTAGCAGGTCAATCTTTGCAAGGATTGAAGTTTGCTTTGTTTGCGTAGAGCTTAACTGATGATACGGGAAAATTTAGGAGCAAAGGCTCTTGTAGGTATATAGTGCAGCAGGTATTTCAGACGTCCTTCTGTAACTGTTCCTCTACCAACAGGGAAGTAGCGGCCATCCTCAATGCTGAAATGAGTAACCAATCCGAGCGGTCATTTTTGCTGGCCCTCTAAAATCCGATTACAAATGCACAATCTTCCCTTGTTGGCCACGTCTTTAAGCAGCAAGAGGTAGGGTGAACATGGTGTTTCATCTTTTCTGGCAGAGGATTTTATGACCTTTTGGCTCATACTTGACAATAGCATGTTCCTTGAAACTCCTGTCCTAGTTTTTTAACTACCAGCATTATGGAATTGATAACACGAAGGGAAACAGATTATATGTTACTCTGGGCAATCAGTCGTGCAAATCCCTGTTCAAAGCTTCCAAGCAGGAACAAATTAAAACATTTACTGATATTTTGAATTTGTTGTACCGCCACTTCTTACACCAATACAATTACAATATTGTCAACTCATACCAAAAAACTAAGATAGTCATTTACTGATATTTTGAATTTGTTGTACCGCCACTTCATACACCAATACAAACGTGTGTACAACATTGTCAACTCGTACAACAAAACTAAAATTGTCATTTACTAATATATTCTCCTAAATATGCCACCTTAACTGGTGTCCATATCTTGACAAAAACTGCGGTGTCTCTCTCTAGGCCTAGCTCTAATGAGAGATGACTGCAGTTCATACTTCTTTTCAACATTCTCGACAGCAATTAGACTGTGAAGAACTGCCGATCAAAATCCTTTAGTCCTAATGACACCTCGCTAAGTCTATTTCAACCACCTATACTTCTTTCCATGTTCCCTGTCTTAGGTATGTTACGTCTGTCCTAGATAATCAATAGCATAGATGTAAGTCAACATCACATTACTCTTCTTCTCTAGAGGCATCTGCTTCAGAGAGCAAGCCCGAGCACAATGGGCAGGGAGGGTCACGCATATCTTCAATACTTGTTTTCTGCTCCAAACATTCTGAATGATAAACATGACCGCAAACTAGAATGGCCACAACAGAGAATTCACCAGTAGTTAATGCATTTCCTAGAAAATAATTTTTCCTTCTCACTAGTTTCTGACAGATTCCACATACCATCTTCACTGCATCAGATGAAACTGCATTCATTACCAAGGAACTGAATCTAACCCTGTCTGGCCTGCTAAATTCTATTTCCTTGTTTTCTGAAAAAGTGGAAACAAATTAAAGTCAATGCAAGTAAATGTAAATAGCTGATGTGTTGAATCTTAAAGATGCATTGAAAAACTCTTTCATCTTGTGTGCATAAGAATTTTAGCTCTGAACTTGTAGAAAATGATACCACCTCTGATATTTTCAGAAATAATATAGAAATTATTTAGGTGCCCCATTTGTATACAAGCGTGAATGAAGCAGCTAGATGCTAGATTATTTCCATGGGGAAGGGAAAAACATTGTCTTCAACACCATGCAACTACGAATATCTCACCTGTATGGCACCCAGGCTTGGAGCCTGGTTGACTGATAAGCTTGAAGGTAAGCCTCTCATTACGTGAAAGGGCAGTCTTCCCATGAGAAGTTGATGCATCAGCATGGCTCCCCAAGTTTCTCCGGGAGTACTGATGACCATAGTAGTGTCGTGATCGTTTCAAGACTATTGAACGGCCAAGGTTGTGATTCTGATGTGCATGAGAATGTTGCGCATTCAATACCTTTACAGTGTTATCTGAAGTATCCACCATGGGTATGAGAGGCCTTGATTCACTAGACTCTAGCAAATAAGATTTCTGCAAAAGGAAAATTAAAAACAATTATTTTTTTCTTTTTTCTTTATTCTTTTTTTGTTCATCGTGAAGACATTTAAATTTCTATTTGGTCACAATGTGAATAAAAAGAAATATGAAAAAATGTCTCATCCTGCACCAAGTATTCTGATCCAGACATAAGTTTTCAAGTTTTCAGTTTAACCCCTCATCATCATCCATGTAGGAAAGATAAAGTGAGAGCAAAGCAGCACGCGCAACAAGGAATTACAGTATCTCATAATTAAGGAAAAAAACGACTAACCTCTCTAGACAACAATTCTGTTCCAGAAGAGCATGGCAAGTCATCTGCAACATAAGATACAATGATCATTTTCAGCCCAATCATTTCCTCTTAGAGTAAGAATGAGCTAAAAAGGAACTATTTCTAACCATTTACTTGACACAAAAGGTCCCAATCCTTTTTCTCTAACCAGGACTCATGCACTTTCAATGTCACTACTTTTTTATTTACCACATTGTAGGAACCACTGTTAAGCAGACATGATTATAAAGTTGAAGCGAAGGAAGAAAGAGCAACTAATGAATCACCACAGAGCAGGGCAATTAACATGATAGAAAACGTTCAACAGCTATGCAAGCAGGTCAGCAGCCACAAATGTGAAGGATGTAGAATAGGTAAATGTGGGAATCCGTTAACTCAAGGATTCCAAAGATCAGCAATAAAAAATCTCTGGGAGTAAATACAATGACATTTCCATTGATGGATAAGAGGATAGATTCGAAGATTAAGAAAAAAACCCATATCGTTGCATCGACTACTTCTCAGTATTAAATAGCTACAAAGGCATGCGGCGAAATAATGATCGTGAGTCAAATTCCTGGGATGACAAATAAAGAATGCAGGATGTAAATGAGTGGACAATGTTGATAAAGGCAATCCATCAAATAAATTTATCAATCAAGAAATTAAAATAATCCAAAGTTCAATCGCCAATAAAGATGTATTGACAGGTCGTTCCATTAGCTAGAAAAAATATTTCATTGAGGCAAATTTGAAAATCCTAAAACAATAATAATATAAAAAAAAAAAAAACCATGCTGGAATGTAAAAGGTAACAATCACTGGGAATGGCATCCATGATCATCAATGTGAACACATGATAATGATCCCTGCAGGGCTCAGAAAGCCATGCACAGCAAATTGTTATAAGCCAAATTAAGAACTTGACACAGTTTTCTTTCCTTTATCTTGGGCTTGGCCAATTAATTTTCACAAACCCACACTCGAAATCCAACCCCACAAACTTAATCCCAGAGAAATTAATCACTTTTCTCCTCGGAATTCATGTTGCAGCTGCGCACATTCTCTGCTAGGATCCCAAAGACCCCATTTTCCATCAGATCAAACAATAATCAAATTACTTTATCAGACAAAAGGTAGCCGTGATCATTCAATCCAGCCTTGATCAAGGAGCAAAAAGTAACCCCAACGCATTTCACAGTGAGAAAATCAGAAAGATCAGGAACTAGTAGCAACCAGAGCAACAAACAATTTAAAGAAAAAGGAAGACAATTAAACCCTAACACTCAATTTTACTGTTAAGAATTCAAAAAAGAAAGAGGAAAAGACTCCTTTTTTAAGAAATAAAGAAAATCAAGTCTTCAATCTTTATAGCTTCATCCGTAATAGATTCTCATAAAACACAAAATCCCACCATAATCGCTTCTCTTCACTAAAGTAAAATCCCATTTCCATTCAATCATCAAGATTCAAAACTCCCTTCATCTCCCACCACTTTCTCAACAACCCCAAAATAATTTAAAGAAGCAAGAGAACTGATACATTACCCGAAGAAGAAGTGCACTTGGTCTTGTTATGATCACCACTACTTCTCTTTCTCTTCCCCATAACAAAAGAAAAACTTTGATGGTTTAGTCCCTTTGGTGGTGGCTGATGGTATTTACTGTTAAAAGGGTCTGAATTTGCGGTGATAAGAACTTTTATGTGTTACGAAGTGAACCTACGGTCATCAAAACACCTAGGAAGGGAAAGAGAACTGCTTTTAAAAAGTTTCGAGATAGTTTATGTCTGAAAAAAAACAAAAAGAAAGAAAAAACGTGCGAAACGGTGGGTGAGGGAATTTGGAGTGGCTGTTTTTCGTGTTAAAAAAAAATTAATGTATTGATAATAAGAATGAATTAAAAAAAATAGAAAAAATATTATTTTAATATTATTTAAAAAAAACTTTTAAAAATAAAGTTAACGCAATCTTAAACGCTACTTCTTCAACTTCCCTCTATGTCTTTTTATTTATCCTTTTATTCTTGCTCCTACACGTAGAAACTGTCTCAAACCGTCCATTTTTTTTAGATACAAGCTGTTTCTCTCTCTTTTTTTCAATGGCAAGTAATTAGATATTTTCTCATCTATTTATAACTATTTTTAACTTAAAGATTGGTTTCTGTAATTAAAGATTTTTTTTTAATATTAAAGTTAGTATTTAAAAGAAATTATTAAATTTGTATCCCAACATATAAGGGTGTTTCTAACATTTTTTTAAAAAATTGATAATCATTTTTAAAAAAAATCATAAAGCTGTTATGAAGGTTTACAAAATAAATGCTTAATTTAATCAATTTTTTCATTGTCTATTTTTTTATAAAATTTAATTTTACATAATACAAGCGATTGACATCATCATTATTGACAAACAAAAGAGAGAAAACTACATTCTTGGAGAGGGAGTGCCTTTCGATTTGGTCTTCATGTTGGAAATAATAAAAGTCTGAAAATATAATATTAATTGTTTTTTAAAGTATTTTTTTATTTAAAAATATATTAAAATAATATTTGTAACATTAACAAGTTAAAACAATTTAAAAATATATAAAAAATTAATTTACAATAAAAATATATTAATTTTTAAAATACAGCATACTTCAGTAATGTTCACCTTCATCTAGATTTTCCAATTTATTTCACCTTTACCACGCAAGATTCTCAATGGTGACCTCTTTCTAGATTTTCCAATTTATTTCAACGCCCACCCCAGGACAATTAATGAAGGGAGGCTGTCTTTTAGATATCTGTTCTGTGTTTAAAAAACATATTTAATTTTTTTAATTTTTTATTATATTAATATCAAAAATAATTTTTTAAGATTTGAGTCTACAGCTGCTACAGAAAGGACATTATTCCTACTCTTTCTATTTTAGTTTATTTTTCTATTGTTATGTGAAATAATACAATTGAACAAAACAACCTTTCAATGGGCAATGATGGCTTTTAAAAATAAAAATAAATTAAATTTGCTTTTACTCTATGAAAAAAACACAAGCGATGAAAATGTTCATTATATTTTGAAAGAAAATGTTAATTGGCTCTCTAATTAGATTTATTGTTAATTCCGAAGAAGTTTTGGTCGAGGCCAAGAGAATTTATTGCAGAGAGCACTTACCGTTGAAAGATTCTCTTTCATATAAATATCTCATGGAAGAAGACAAATTAAAAATCGGCAACCATCTTCCATCGTCACCGCTACAATAATTTCTCCATAATTATTTTTTAAAATACATTTTATTTAAAAATATATTAAAATAATATTTTTTATATTTTTTAAAAATTATTTTTAATATCAGCGCATTAAAATGATTTAAAAACACCAAAAAATATTAATTTAAAGTAAAAAAAATAAAAATATTTTAATTTTTTTAAAAAACGTTTTTGAAACACAAAAACAAACAAGAACACCAAAAAATAATAACATCATTATATATAACTGATTAAAAATATATTAATTAATATATCATAAAATATAATCCTTACTTTTAAAAGCGACAATAGTGATTATGCTGGTTCTAGTCATCATTGAGAGATTGTTGATTTTTTTTTTTTTTTTTAAAGAGAGGAGATGAGAGGTAGAGACTTTTTTAATGGAGTCATCATAAATTTATAGAGCCTCTTAAATTAAATAATCATACATATATAAATATTTGATTTTATCAAATTATATCATCAGATATAATTTAAATAAAGTAAAAAAAATAAAAAAATCTTAAATTTTTTTAAAAATATTTTTAGAATACAAAAATAAAGTTTCGAGTTATGAACTTTTAAGCAAACTATACTAGGGTCTATCGGATTACAGATAGGTTACTCCATGAAATAAGTTTCTAGAAAAGTAGTTTTTTTAATAAAAAATCATTTACCAAAAGTGTTTTTCTCTTTTTATATAAATACACTTTCTTTTTCTTTGACACATAAAATAAATCTAGTATAAATACACATTCCACAAATCTTTCTCTTTTCACAACCTCATACAAAATAAACCTTTAATTAATACCATTAATTAATTTGACTTTTTCATTAATTCTAAAAAATTATTTCGAGATTTTAAAAATCAAATTTACTTAAAATAAATATTTAACAAGGTTATACATTTATAATATTATATTTAAAATATTTATATTATATGTATATTTATATTTTTTTTATAAAATAAGCTATATATAAATACATGATATAATAAATTTTTTTCTTTCATAATTACACTTATTATATCTCATCTTTTTATTTTAAGTGGTCAAATAATTACATTTAATATTATATATATATATATATTAGATAAACTTGAAAAAAAATAAAATATTTATAAATTATTATTCAGTTTATTTTTTATGAAATTGTCAAGAAATAAAAATTATTTTTTAATTTATTTTTTATAATACCACTAAACTTCAAAACCTAATTTATTTTTTATAAAAATATTTTCCAATTACGGTGTGCTAGCACAGCCGAGTAAGATATCCATAGCCCTAAAAAAAAGTAAAGTTTTTTCTTCTCTTTTTCCTATTTTATTTGAAGTGGGTCCAAGAGCTTACTTTATCGTTTTGAAAGGACGTATTTTACGGGAAGGCGCCAACCCTCACAAGCATTTGCTACCAATTTTATGCAGCCTGATTGGTGGATCGTCTTATTTGCACTCTTATTAATTATTACTAGTTACATGTCCCGTGCGATATCGCGGGTCAATTATGTTTTGTATTTTAAAAAAATCAAAATTTAAAAGTATTAGGTTTTTTTACAAAGTTATACTTAAGAGTCTTAGGTTTAGTTGCAACGCCTGATCCAAAATTAATATTTATAATATTAATAATAACATTAAACTTGGGTTAACCCTTAGCATAAAAGTGTCTGGATTGCAATACCAGACCCAATAGCATTGGACGTGGGTCTGGCTGCAAGGTCGTGTCATAAAAGCGTGATAATTAAATAGATTAGTTAAAAATAAAAAAACAACGAAAAAAAACCAACATGAAAAAAAAAACTAATGAAGAAAAAGAAAAAAATATATGAATTAACTGGGTTAATCCTTCAAACCAGGTTAACCCGTCATACTTTGAATTCGCATCGTGAAAGTTTGATAATTAAAAAGAAAAAAACAAATTAATGGGTTAACCCAGAATTAACTGGGCTAACTCGTCAAACCAGGTTAGCCTGTCAAATCCGGAATTCGTATCATGAAAGTTTGATAACTAAATAGAAAAAAGTTTAACATTAACAATTTAAATTAAACAAAAAAATTAATTAAAAAGAAAAAAAAAGACATCAGCCTTTTCACTGTGAACTGCATTGTGCAGTCCACAGTCAAAGACATAAAAACAACAAAAACAAAAGAAGAAAAGCTAAAGGCATCAGCCGAGAACTACTTAGAAAATTTTTTAATATTAATAAACTAAATTAAATAAATAAAATTAATTAAAAAGAAAAAATAAAAGAAAAAAAATCTCTACGAAGAAAAAAAAACTAAATAGAAAAAAATTTAACATTAACAAACTAAGCTAAACGAAAAAAATAATTAAAAAGAAAAAAAAACAAAAAAAAAAATTACAGGTTAACTTGTCAAATTAGGTTAACCCGTTAAACCCGGGATCCGTGTCATGAATGTCTGGTAACTAAATAAAAAAAAAAGTGAAAATTAACAAACTGAACTAAAAAAAAAAATTAATTACAAAGAAAAAATAATCTGGGTTAACTCGTCAAACCATGTTAACCGGTTAAACCCAGGATCTGTGTCATGAAAGTCTGATAACTAAATAAAAAAAATTTAACATTAACAAACTAAATTAAACAAAAAAAATTTATGAAAATAAAAAAACAAAAAAAAATTGACGGGTCAACCCATAATTAACTAGGTTCACCCGTGAAACCAGGTTAATCCGTGAAACTCGAGATATGTGTCATGAAAGTCTGATAACTAAATAGGAAAAAAAATTAACATTAACAAACTAAACTAAATGAAAAAAATTAATTAAAAAGCAAAAAAAAAGCAAAAAACAAAAATTTCTGGGTTAACTTGTCAAACCAGGTTAACCCGTTAAATCCGGAAACGTGTCATGAAAGTCTGATAACTAAATAAAAAAAATTAAACATTAATAAACTAAATTAAACAAAAAAAATTGTTAAAAGAAAAAAAACAAAGAAAGAAGCAAAAAAAATAATCCTGAAATGCATAAAAAAACAGCTAAAAAAAATAAGAAAACTTAAAAAAAAAAACACCTAAAGCATCAATGTTTTACTGTAGACTGCACTGTGCAGTCCACAGTAAAACACTGATTCCTTTTAGTATATGTTACAATTATGCAACCTTTACTTTCTCCTTACCTGTCAGGAACTAAGTCTCCTATTTGTTTACTTAAATTTTTTTTTAAAAAAATAAATTCTAAAAATTGAGTTATTTTTTAAACTTGGTATTATTATGAAAAATAAATTAAAAAAACTTTTCAGTATTTGACTATATTATAAAAAATAAAATAAAAAATAAATTTTTAATGTTT
>Ga0307513_10001226_pt1 | contig 37165 bp, 40 predicted proteins | sample 15_EM_MG_FD_202174 | JGI IMG/M metagenome (GOLD analysis project Ga0307513, IMG submission 202174) | Populus trichocarpa ectomycorrhiza microbial communities from riparian zone in the Pacific Northwest, United States - 15_EM | ecosystem: Host-associated > Plants > Roots > Unclassified | place... | reverse complement strand
CTTGGTCATGATCAGTCATCTATTTGTACATACAAATAACTGAAGACTGGTATATAAGACCAGCCAGAATGAGGGTAAATCCTCACTCTGTCTTTCTAATCATTTAACTTGCACCTTGAGCAACATCACCAACTCAACCTGCAATATTTCTTACACAGAGCAATGTTCAGCCTTGCCATCCAGCACACCTTGGAAAGAATGGGCCTATGCTGCCTGACTGTAGATTTCAGTCCCTCCTTTGTTAATACAGTCTTGGCAGTAGAGATATATAGATTCCAATTCAGAAGTCTCATGAGTTTAGTGGCAGTATCAGCTGCTCCAGAGGTAATTTTCTGAACAAGGGTCCTTATGTCTTGGAGTGAAAGCTTGGTTTAACACCCACAACATCACCTGGGGAGGGTGTGGCTGATGGTGGAATTGACTCTTCTGACAGTTGAAATGTTGACATGTGTTTGGGCAGCCACTTTGTGACCGCAATTGCCATTTTGGAGCATAAGAAGGCAAAATTGGTTGGAGTTAGATGGCATGTGTGTTGGGGGTGGTGATGGTTCATGTGGCCTATACACTCTATTTGAGACATGGTCACATGATATTGAAGGTTTAGTCATGTGATTGGCACATGATTTGTGAGTTTTGGACAAGCACAAAAACTGATTCATTGAGTGTGACCTATTGTAAAATCAATATTAATTCAGTAACAAAGGCTAAATGTCTGTTATTTGGCATAGACAAGGCCAGCATGCTTATACCCGACTGATAAAATTTCCATGAGTTTAGCTTTGTTCCCTGAGGTACAACCTGCCTCCCAAGAGAAAAGTGACCTTTTATGAATCAGTTTGTTGAGTCACTGTATGGTTTGTATTATGACATACTGTTCCAGTACATCCAATTCCCCCTTTCTATGATTCAGTGTCCCAATGAATCCTACTTATTACAGTGCATGTCCTTCCAATGGTCCCTTGCTACTGCTTCAATGTGTTCTTCATCTTCTTTACCTCCTTGTTGAATGGTGAATATGGTGGAGGCTAAAAACATAAGTTGGTCAAGGGTGGCACCATGGTATTTGATGGTGAGGGTAGATGCTATGTGAGCTAGTGTGGTAAGGGTGGCAAGGGTGGGCTGGTGTACAGCTTGGATGGCAAAATAGGGGGGCATGAGCAACTTGTGGTTGGTCATTACCTGTTGCTGGAAGTCAATTTGGGGTGGGGGTGACCTTGGTTGGTATTGAGGTGACTCAGGGATGTATGAGGGAGAGCAGGGCTCCTTTTTGGGGGTGACATATCCAGGAAGTGGTGGTGTGGGGGTAGGGGCCTTGTCTGTGTCACTAGACAGTTTGATAGGATCACTTGCACAACCACTTGCCTTGGGGATGTGGACATGTCAGGTGGCATGGGGGATGTGGGTGTTGCTGAACAGGGTGGAGCAGTGGGCAGTGGGGCATTTGGTGTGTCAGTTGTAGGGTTTGGGGAGGGTGGAGGCAAGACGGGTGGTCTTATGTGTGGGTTGGCTGGGCATGTTGTCAGGTGTTTTGTTGAGTGTGGTTGTGGTTGGGTTGTGGTTGGGTTGCACTTGAGGCAGGGTTTATATCCCCCTTGTTGGTGTTTGGTGTCTTGTTGGTAACTGTGATGGGGTTCATGACCTGATTGGTTTGCCCAGTGAGGGTGGGTTCTTTGGCAGGGTGGAGCTTGCTTCTGTGAAAGGTTTTGTTTACCTTCCATTCTTTTGGAAGCTCCAACCGGTACATGAGGGGTCCCATGACCTTGAGGATTTTGAAGGGACCAAATCAGAGGGCTTCCAATTTTGGAGAGGGCTGGTCAGTTGCCAAATCCATAAAGTCCAACCACACAAGGTCCCCTTCTTTCAGGGCTGGGGTGTCCACATGTCTTTGATTGTATTGTTTTGCCTGTTTCCTGTATGCTTCCTCCAGCCAGATTTGGCAGCTCTTGTGGAGCTTCATCAGGAGGGCTAACTGCAAGGGGGTGTCCTTGCCTTGTGTGGGGCCCTCTCCTGTCAATGTCATGTCATATCCTACATTGGCTTTGAATGGGGACATGCCAATTGAGGAGTGGGCATGGTTATTGTAGGTGAACTCTACCATGTGGAGAAGGTCTGACCAATTGTTCTGTCTATGGTTGCAGAACATGCAAATGTATGTCTCCACCCATTTGTTATTGTTCTTGACCTGTCCCTGTGTCTGGGGATGGTAGGCCGATGAGAACCACTGGTCTATTTTGAGTGCTTTGAAGAAGCGCTTGGTGTAATCGGCTGTGAATAGTGACCCGCGATCTGTATTGTGTATGCGCGGTACTCCGTGGTGTTTCCACACATGTTTGAGGTCTAACTGTACCAGCTCTTCAGCATTTGCCCGGGTCAGTAGGAATGAAATGGGCCATCTTGGTCAGTCGGTCCATGACGACATAGATTGCGTCATAGCCCCCAGAGTTGGGCAGGCCCGTGATCTGATATGATTGAGTCCATTCCCATGGACCGTCAGGGGTGGGGAGTGCGACCTGACCGGGCCTAGATCGAGGACGAACAGCCGAAGCAACATGGCTTAATATTCACCCTCTATTAATCCATGCAACGTGAGTCACCGATATTAAGGCTACTTGAGGCAGGACCAGGGACAAAATGAAGCAGCCCGAGTATAAACTATAATATCTGACCTCTGCGCACTGGTAAAACAATAGGAACGCTCCTATTCTTTTCGTAATCTCTCTTCTACTTCGGCTTGTGCGACCATCCCCACAATCCGCGCCTGCTCCGCAACATCCTTCAGAACCCCAAGGACCTCCCCATTTCCTTTGAGGAAACCAAATTCCGCATACTCAAGGCCCTGGTCTTTCGCATATTCCTTGACGAGCAAACTAGCTGCCCGTAAATTGTGTCGAGGTAGGCGTGGAAACAGATGGTGGGTGACTTGGAGATGGAGTCCTCCATGCAAAAAGGCGAGGGAGTCCTGGCAGATGACATCTGTGGTCGTCCGAAGCTGACGATGAGGGAACGATTCTTGGGGTCCAAGATCCGTGGTCGAACGAGCGAAGTGGGAGAGAACGATCTACAATCGAGTGTTAGCTCGCCTTTTGTACTACGCCATGAGACAAGTAACAGTACCTGGACGTGCAGAGGGCTCGGAACTATGTTTGTAATAAGCAGGTACGCGAGCGCGTTCGTCCAGCTTCCAGTACCCTTCAGCACACGAATGTACCAGTTCCAGAACAAGATCAAGCAGAAGACCTCAAGCCAGAAGGTCCACTTTCCACCTCGATCCCGCTTTCCGGCAAATGCTCGCTTCGCAAGGAAAACATAGGAGTTGGCGTAAAGGTTGAATCGTGCCAGAGACATGACGACGAAATATAACTTATGCTGAAATCGGAGGACAAATGAGGCGAACTTGTCTAAGAGCATTATCCGTTTGTAGTACGATGAGTAGAGGTTGTTAAGAAATTGATTCGAGACCGCAAAGAACGGCATATGCTGGATGTCGGGGTCGTGGACGGGATGATTCGTGACGACTGAAGAGAGAAAAGTGAGTAATTGGCTTCACAATCGTTCCTGGGCTTACGATGATGAATGTTGTGATTATCAACCTGAGGGGACGAGCTAAGTGTCTGTAGAGTAGTGGAGCAGTGGAAGCACTTACCCACCAACCAACACTGAGCCCACCAAACAGGTCCGCCGCCAAGATAGCAATAACGCGATCGAGGGCCCAGTTGTGTGTGACGCCCATATGGCCCAAGTCGTGAACAAAGAAGGTCATTTGATGCCAGACGAAACCGAGCAATACAGCGCTCGTCTTGAACCACCCATAGTTGTATGCAACAGTTGACAGAGCGAGTGCAGAAAAATAGCGAATAAATTCGGGTCCGTACCCAGTAATGAACGGGGTCTCGTAAAGTCCAGCAGCCGTAACGCGCTTATGTAGCTCTCTATATGAGTCGGAGTGTCGTTGTTGGACCTCTGGGGAGAGTGCGGATGGCGGTGGTGTGAGAGTAGCCAAGGTTGGGGCCTCCACCGTCTTCCCTTTAGCGTCCTTGCTGACCAGAAGTACCTCCGATTCTAACAAGGTATCATCGTCCGCTTTCGTCCTGGTTTCCGCCTCGCGCTCCCACGTTCCTTCCCTCCCCCCTTTGCCGACCCAAGTTTTTCGCACCCACCCCTTTGCGACAGGAGGTACAAGAGGCTCCCAGACCCCACCTGGGCCTCTCTCGATCTTCCCAATAATGTAGCCCCGCATTCGGCCATTCAATGTCTGGTCGAAATGGTATGCTTCGATTTCATCCGTCGCATCTCGGCCCACGAAGTGAAGGATGGCTAGCGCTCCGCCTGGGTGAGCTTGGAGCCATGAATCGGGGATGCGTAGTAGGGAGTCGCGATAAATGACGAGGTTGTCGCCGTCGAGGATGCGCGTGGCAATTTCTTCCCGCGTCCAAATGCGGACCTCCGGAGCCATTTTAAGGACTAAGGGAAATAAAGTACTGTAGAGACTGTTCAGAGGCTAAAGCTCCTCCGAAGCACCGAACACAGAGTTGTAGAGCGATGTGGTCTGGGTCGAAAGTGATTAGCTTTGTCATGTAATTGCCGAATCACTACATACTTCTCGATTTATAGAGAGTAGAGAAGCTTCAAGGAAAGTAACAAAAGCACAGTATCGGAAAAGTGTGTGCTGACAGCCAAGCTTAGGTATAATCCCTTTGTCGTTCGCGCACAGCGCCCAACTCAAGAGACGATGTCAAGGGTCGCGTGACTGTAGTCAAAGACTGCAACGAATGCGGTAAATAAGTCTTCTTGCAACCTCCTCGACTCAGTTGTTGAACTACAATTTCTTTCTGGTGCATATATACATTGCTGTGGGAACCAATTCACGCTACGGTGCGTCTTGCACCTTTTATCCCGATGTTATCTATTTGAATCACAGGTACATCGTTCATCTCGCTATCTAAAAAAACAATTCGTGCACTAACACCACATGGGGTATCTGTGATCTAACTCGACTCACCATCGAGCTGGCACTACATAGCAAATGGACCGTCAGCGTGGCCCACCAGCTCGCGGCCTGCCTCATCGCAGTCCCAGGCAGCTCCTCCAAGGAAGACACCGTATTTGAGCAACGACCATTCGTTCGAGCTAAACCTCCTACAAGTGCCTCCACCTTCTTCAGGCACCGAAATAGGTAGATTATGGAACGGAAGGTGCTCGCTGAAAGGATTCTTGAATACGACGGTGAATTCGTGGGGAGAGGTAGGATCTGAGAGCCCCGATTGTGGTTCAAGTGGTGATATTGGGGGCGGGAGCTGTTTTAATGAGACTGGTCTATCGAGGTCGCGGAATGTCTGAGGGGTGGCGAACCAAAGGCGCATAAGGTACACCCCGAATTCCAATGATTCCTTAAAGGTGAAGAAACGTATCAGGCTTCGTCGAGTATGTGTAAGAGGGGCCACTCACGTCAATTTTTGGTGTACGGGGATGAATCCCAGCAAGAACAGAGGTACGCATCCAAATCATAATGGCGGGACTGACGGCCAAATCGATATTTGGAAGAGAAGGAAGATACTGGTTGGAAGAAGTGCGATATGTGGCATGCACACTACGGTTGCGATAGTTGACGAGGGTATCGGAGCCGTAATCAATGTCAAAAAATACGTCAAATGGGGTGTTCTTGGGAAGAGATGCATAGGCACTAGAGTACCGGGGTCGCCCACGGTCAACCCTTCCGCATGCTGTCTCTTGCTCCTGATACAAGAGGTGCTTTAATTCTGTATCAATACATTTTTGGAGAATATCTAGGGATGGATAGAATGTCATGTAATGCCCTTCAAAGTGCCGATGGGTGGCGACTAGTTATTCTGTCAGTCGTGCTCTAACGGAGCAGAAGGACAAGCACGCACGAGGGAAGACGTTGAGCAAAGAACTGGGTGTCATGTCCAACGGGATCAACCCGAGATGTGCCATTTGGTCTCTCTGACGGAATGCATTTGTCAATTACGGGACCTGTGGCAGAGGGTGGAGCTCGGCAATCTAAAAGACACTTGGACTCACGATACGATCGAACCGACCCGGGACATCCGGGATAACAAACGTATGTTCTGCGAACGGCGCCCCATCCAGCGGTGATGTCTCACCACCATATTGCTGAGCGAGTGCATCTTTCGCGCTCTGGACTAGCTCCTGACGAGGCACTGGGCAAGTAGAACAATAGTCGGTGTAAAAAGAGCGTGACGATAGTGACGGGCAAGAATCATTGGAGTGCAGTTGGCCACTCAGGTACGAGCAGCATGCGGCGGAAGACATCGGGTGGCGAAGAACGAGGTACGGTAGGTGCCAAACGACAACAGGAGAGTATAATAGCCTTGTGGATATCGATGAAGTGCCGAGAAAGTGCTGGACGTCCTTGAAAGGTTCCAGGGGATGCTGCTTGTGCTTGTGGAGTGTCAAGCTGCCAATTAAGAATACACTGAAAAGAGAGGCTGGTATCACACATGCACAGCGGTGTGATTGCGAGACCGGGCGGGCTGCCGTGGGAGTGGTTCAAGGTGGAAAGGCACGGAATTCACGTGACAACCACGAGGCTGGTGATGGACCTGCGAGGCTTAATGATAATGCGAGTGTGTTTACTAAACAGGGGTGTAGTGACGTCGCACTCTCAACTGCTGGCCCCTGTCGAGCTCAAGCGCTCGAGGCGTTCACAGATTTAAATTTCTGGATTCTGCGGAGAACGTAATAGCTGTCAAGAGGAGCTATTTATATTTCAAAGGGGAGATATTCTGTTTGCCATGAACGAATATTCGAACTCTCAGCCTACGCAATTGATATAATTCTGAGACACTGATTGAGCTCTACGGCGATGGAGTGTCTCGTGAAGGAAGAGGTCCAAGCCGACATTCAAATAGTTGTGGTGAACGGAACCCCGATGCCACGTATTACGCCGTTGACCTCCAAGTCTCCACCTTTGCGGTATCGGTCCTTGTCGATATCTTTGGCTAGTAACAAACAACAAAACCCCTCCAAAAGATAGACCGTGCAAAGTAGCGATGCTGTCCATGTCACCGAAGGAAACCCTGGTGTTGGCAATTGAATTACAAATCCCAGTCCCAGTCCCAGTCCAGTCCAGTTGCTTCGATACCAGAACTTCGGTTGTCTATGTCGCGAAACCCTGTTCCAATACGGCCACCCAGCCCAAAGTCTCAAGTTTATTTGTTTCGGGTCCACCATTCATCAGGCAGGGTACAAATTCTAGCCTCAATCGGTCCCCTACCCTGTCTGGTCACCACCACGGCATACCGCAGCAATAGCTAGTCCTCAGAACCTTTCTAAGATTAAAGATTTGCTTGCAGAAGCGAATCCCATTCAACAATTCGGTATCCGATGAGCCTGATATTTCTGCGAAATTTGTTATTTCAGACACTGTCACCTCCAAAGCGAAAGCGAAAGTAGAAAGCAAACTTGGTTAATATTCTTCAAATGAAACAATGACCCTCTTCCCAGATAACACAGGCCAGTGGGTCCTGAGTATCAAGTGGACCAGAAAGCCAGCGCAATATGGTGGGCGAGAACTTCGTGATGAATCTTGATAGTGATTGTACCGGTTACTGAAGCTCCTGATGTTGAAGACTGGACGAATAAGACACCTCGAAAGAAAAGGAAGGTATGGAAAGACGAAGATGTGCACGCAATACTTGGCAAGGAGATTGGCCTAACTTCTTTTAATCCTGCTGATTGGCATCCTTTGCTAACCATCCACGGCAGGTCAGCCCGCAAGTATTCGTGGTTTTGCAGATGCCTAGACCTCAACGACCATCCAGCCACAGGATTTGGCACTTTAGTGGTGGTTTCTGTTATACTGACGGAAGAGAGGGAGGTATCTGGGGGCCCGCCAAGTGGATGTGGTTGCAGGACCCTGGCGCCTCGCTGTCCACTATTGCTAAAGAACTCCATATCGAAGTACGAAAGTTTAGTTTCTCTTATGTTTCAGTTCAACGATCGCGACAATGCCCATGAAATTCAGCTGCACACCTTCCTCGGCGAAAGGGCTTGGACAGTCTGCAACATCATATTATAAACACCTTCACGACCCTTTTGAATGACTTTTGATGTTTTCATCGCCATTGACAGTATTTTCGCGCCTGAATATTTGGGAGAGACTCACGAAGTCGTTCAGGACTGTCGAAGATGGACAGCTATACATCAATTTCTCATTCAAACTCTTCACCGCTTGTCCCTAGCATGTATTCGCACAAGGTTCCGTAAATGATGCAAGTGATATCGACTAGTCGTGAAATCAAAGCCATCAGCCAATTTTTGCCTTGGAGAAATCCATCTCAGGATGCATTGCTTGGAACTTCTTGAGAGTCTATGGACGATGTCAGCACTCTCACGACGGACAACATTCGAGGCGTACCTCCATCTTTTTGAGCTCATCAGAAGTGGGTTTTCCCATTTGCTATGCATGGTCAGCAGGCCTTCATGCCACTACAGGTTGCTCTATACCTTCTGTTGGTTGTCGAACTAGAGAAAGGTCAGTCCTACGATCATCTGGGGGAGGATCGGACTAACCATCATTTTCTCGACCACACCGCTGAGTAGAAGAGCATTTGTATTAGTGATTTTGGCTCCACAGGTTAGCTGATGAGAACCACCCACCGTGTCTCGCCATCCAAATCACCCAGCTTGCTATTCTCAGGTTCAATCTTCGTCGTGTCGATCTTCGGGTGATGTGTTAATACACTCTCCCACCATTTCTGGCGTTCGATCTTCTCTAGATGGACGCAGATCCGTTCCTGGTCCTCTGGAATTCCATCGAAGCTGTCAGAATGGATCATTATTGGCGCCAAGGGCAAGTACAGACCAAGCGTCCAGGTGGAATCCTCGATCTTGACCTCCCTACATAGCTCTCCAGACATGATGGGTTCCTTGTTCTTCAGACCGATCGAGAGCTTCTTCCTGCCGATGTCTACAGCGACATCTCGTGCACGTGTACCTTTCGGAACAGAAACCTCAATATCTACATCTACTAGCTTTTGCGTCCAGGTGTAGGGCAGCGCTGGAAAGGCCGGCGACACGTCAGATCGAGATAGTTTGATGATATCGAGGCTGACCAGCTTGTTCTTCTCGTTCTCTCTTGCGTTCCGATTCCTCATATGCCTTTTGCTCCTCTGGAGAGAGCTTGTTGTATTCTTCGGCACTGAGGGGCATCGTGGATGGAGTCTAAACTCTAGGCGCTCTTTGATTTCGGCTTCACCTCCGCCATGTTGCGGCGCCTCACCTGGGGCTTGATACGCCATGCACGAAGTATCTCTGCTATTTCGGCGAAACGGCCTGTACGCTTCTTTTTTGACCTCAACACGCACCACGGATCTGTTTGACAAGGCTACTTCCCAGCCAACTGGACTCGTGCTGTCTGAAGAAGTCGAACACGCTCTGCAATATGGAAAGCCTGTCGTAGCACTCGAGACTGCAATCCTGACCCATGGAATGCCGCCACCAACCAATATCGAAACTTGTCTACTGGTCGAGCGGCGGGTGCGTGAGAGCGGTGCGATACCTGCTACTATTGGTAGTAGGTAGCTCTATGTTTGCCTCTTACCTCCCTGTCTCATTTTGTACAAAGTCCTCCGTGGAAAAGTGCATGTTGGGTTCTCAAAAGAGCAATTGGTTGAGCTTGCCGAGGCAAGACCTAGTGTCAAGGTTTCAAGAAGGGATATAGCTGTCGCATGTGCCTCTAAAGCGTATGGCGGGACGACCATTGCTGGTACCATGGTCCTCGCGCATATAGCCGGTATCAGCATTTTCGCGACTGGCGGTTTGGGGGGAGTGCACCGAGGAGGCGAAATCTGTGAGTATTGCATCTTGTGTTTCCGCTGAATCTGATCCCTCCTAGCAATGGATGTATCTGCGGATCTCACGGAACTTGGACGGACTCCGGTTGCAGTAGTAGCATCAGGACCTAAATCCATTTTAGATATAGGCAGAACGCTAGAATATTTGGTCAGGATACCCATAATCTCGTTCGCAACCTGACTCATCTCCGGTTAACAGGAAACTCAAGGGGTGCCCGTCATCTCGTACTCGAAAATGAAAGATTTCCCTTCTTTCTTTACTCCTAAGAGCAGCTTCAAGGTACATAGGCATTTACCTTCCGTCTATACCCACTCACGATTTGCGCCAGAGCCCTTGGAATGTTACTTCTCCCTTAGAAGCGGCCCAGATAATCCGTACGTCCATTATACCATGTATCCAAGCCTTGAGCCATGACGGGTACTACAGATCATGGTGTAGGACTTGGGATGACTAACGGCTATTTCTTCGGCGTGCCGATTCCTGAAGCATACGAGACCCTGGGCGCCGAACTCCAACTATCCGTCGAGGAGGCGATCAAGGAGTCTGAGGAGAATGGGATCAGCAAATCTGGCAAAGATGCGACCCCCTGGCTCTTGAACAGGATTTACGAGCTAACTGACGGGCGGTCCTTAGACAGCAGTTAGTATTCTCAATTCCCTCTGGAGATGGCCTGACCTCTGTATGTAACGCAGATATCGCCTTGATTGAGAATACTGCCCGTGTTGGTAAGTAACGACCCTGAGTGTTGCTCTTGTCGTGGTACTCACCGATGTGCAGGTGGGAATATCGCGGTGGAGTATGCAAGGCTTCTGCAAGGCGAAAACGGAACTGTACGTTGCCCTTTGTTGGTTTGCACCGCTCATACCTAATTTCAGGTCTCCCATGTACATCCAGTAGCAGGAGCCCAGTCTGTTGTACATAGGTGCACTGCTTCCCGGAATTCCTTGACACCAACTCTTCTTACAGGCCCCCATTCTCACCTCGAAACCACCTCGAAAGAGCTGCCACCAGCAAAACTCGCTGTTATTGGAATTGCGGCGGCGGATATCATCGCGAAAGCTGAAACTAATAACTCAGGGGATATCATGAAAACCACGGCCAAGGGTGCCGTTCGCAACAGCCTTGGGGGAGTTGGGCGAAATGTAGCAGAAGCCGCCCACCGATCGTTGCCGACACCCAACAGCCATGTTCTTCTCATCTCTCCAGTCGGTCAAGACCAGTTTGCGTCCCAAATTCATGCAACTATGGGCAACATTGGGATGCGGACGGATGGGTTGGTCCAGATGACGGAGGGGCGTACCCCAGTGATCAATATGGTGCTTTTCGGCGACGGCTCGCTGCTAGGGGGTGTTGCAGACGTTGCAATTGCAGACAAAGTATCACCTAAAGAGGTACGTTGTCGTCGATTCACTGTTCCCACCCAGCTCAACTGCTCCCTAGGTCGTCGCGGTTTTAAGAAATCACGCACTCGAAGCCATTGCGTTAGACGCTAACCTGTCACCCATGGTCATGACGGAAGTTTGTTTATGGGCGCAGACAAAGAGGATTCCTGGTAAAAAATCTGTCCTCTAGTCGTGACGCACTTTTGACCTTCCTCACCCTCACAGTATACTAGTGCGACATCATTCAAATAGGCCGTATTTTGGGCTCTTTCTGATCATTTGTCTGCAGCGAACCTACCTCGGTGCAGAAATCTCTAGGAATTGTTCCAGTCATTCAAGAGCTCATCAAGGCTCGGCCACTAAGTATTCAGCCAGGAATTTTCACGCCATCGCCAATCCACTTTATCTCTCCAAACCGATTCGAACTCGAGGCCTTGTGGTCGGCCCTCCAGGAGCAAAGCGACGAGGTGGACACGTGGAAGTGGGAGGCAGTGGAGGATGCATGCATCGGAAGGGAGTGGAGGGAGTCTCTCGAGAAGCTCGCGAAACGATATAAACTCAAGTGGCTTTTAGAAGCTGGTGTCGCAATTCAGATGGTCAACCTACTACCCATCTTCCAAAATATCGTCTTGAAATGCGGAGAACAAGGTAGTCAACCATACTCTTACTCGCCGGGGGCATACAAGTTTAATCGAATTCATTGCCCTTAGGTGTGCTCGTCGGAATTCGGGCTCCACTCCGTGTGTCCAATCTTCCTGAAACGAACGTCAAGAACGGGGTAGTGGTGTCCAATGGGCGAACCTCAACCGTTATGCTCAAATACTTCCCTGCTCAACCCATCGAGGTTGGTGACATCATGAATGTAACGGGTGCCGGCGACACGCTCGTCGGCAGTCTTCTCGCGAGTTCAATAACAGAAGGGCCTGCGCTATTTGAAGACGAAGTCAAACTTGCCTTGGCGATAAATCGCGCGCAGAAGGCGGCGTGTGCCACTTTGAAGTGTGAGGAAGCGGTCTCTCCGGATATCGGGCGCCTTGCATAGATCTTTGGATGAGTTTGGTGAGCGACACTTTCTGTCACTTCGCGCGTTCAAAATGATTAACTGTTGGGGTCTTCTGCCTTTAGCAGCCTGAAAGCCGAGCAGTTTTTGATCGAGTGTACAAGCTTATCCTGACCTTACTAATGGCTGCTGCAATACAATCTCATTTGGAATCAGATGCGTGAAGCCCCTCCATCTAATCATTCATCAGCATATCTAAAATAGTACTAGGAGCACGTGAAGCATGCATCGAGGATCGAAATGGAATGATATTGGAATTACTAAATGTGTGGCCGAAGACTAGGCAAGCCGGGCGAGTCGTTCATGGATTACTCCTTATTAGTCCAGGAAATAAGGGGAGTACTCATACAAGCATATACCATATGACACAGGATATCCTAGGTAATGAACCAGGAGTAGAAGACGCCCCAAAATGATTTGGACACGACGATGTTACAGCCTGGGCCGAAGACTCATCGAGGAATGGAGAGGTAGCCCAAGGATAGTTGGAGTATTTCTATTCTATTCATGGGGTGTGCATATCGAATACGAAGGCTGTAATTGGAGCAGCGCCTCACCAACCTCCGCGAGCGGAAATTGAGGAATTTCAAGTCTTTAACCTCCGTTCACCCGCGGCCGATAGAATAGCTCCGCCAATGCAGATGTCCGGCTCTGCCGCGGCACCATTCAATAGTTGCGGACTTGCCCAGCATCCGAATATCCATAAATTGCAGGGTTGCGCTCCTCTTGTGCCCACCCACACCTCTCCTCGTCACACTTCCCAAGATGAGAGCCATTGTGCTTGCGTCCTCTCTCGTCCTTGGTACACTCGTTACAGGTGCCCCCCTTGTTGACCGCCGGCACCGAGCACCCAAGTTTACCTCCATCGTCGTCTTCGGTGACAGCTTCAGTGATAACGTACGTTTTCTTTCTTGAGACAGCTCACTTGCAAGGCGTCTGACATCCTGACATCCTCACCAGGGAAACGGAACATTCCTACTCACGAACCGTACATGGCCGGCGGACCCTGCATACTTTGATGGAAGATTCTCGAACGGACCTGTTTATCCAGAATATCTTCTTGACATGCTAGGAGCACACGAACTATTCGATTTTGCATTCGGCGGAGGTGCGTCATCTCAGAGTCCACGAAAATTCTTCGTTTCAACAACGCATCGCTAGCTACTATCAATAATTCGATTGTCCAAGGGCTAACGGGGCCAAAGTCGGACATTCCGGTCCCATCGGTGGTCGACCAAGTCAACTCGTTCCTTTCTACGCCTTTGGTGGACGAGATAGAATTGTGCTCGGCTTTAGCTATTCTTATTACCGGCGTTAACGATGCGTTCTTCGCCGGACAAGGGTTGAGCGTTCGGGCTCTTACCGACAGCCTGGTAGATAGCGTCAAGCTGCTCACAACGAAGGGTGCGTATTCGGCGAATCAATCGGCACACTAACCAAAAGCGGGCTTCTTTTGCGCAGGTTTCCAAACGTTTGTTCTGCCTCAAACGCAACCAAGAGCACTCTTACCTTTCTTTTCACTCCATTCCAACCCCGAGGCTATCGCTGCTCAAAACCAGTTCTCGGAGGATTTCAAGGGCAATCTCACCCTCTCCCTTGAAGCCGCCTACCTGCCACCAAAAGTCAAGATCCACTTCTTAGACGGGTTCGGTGCTCTCGAAGTCGTCATCAAGGACGCAGAGAAGAAAGGATTACAGCCTCTACAGCCTTGCTTGAACGGTGCATATGGTGAAACGTCTCCAAGGACTCTGTGCGACAATCCCGAAGAACACATTTTGTGAGTCTGTATGCCATACTGCCACTCATGAAGCTAATTAACTGTCGCCAGCTTTGATGTGTTCCATCCCTCTACCGAAACGCACAAAGCGATCGCCGAGAGTATCGCGAAAGAACTTTGCTGAGCGGTGAAAAGGTCTTAGCTGGTCAATCGAGGAGGTATAACTTCCCGTACGCCGTCGGTTCCCAGCGGATTTGCGATCCCGCGCAGGACACTGCTGATTTTCATTCGAAACCGGTGCAATTTATATAGACCAAAGCTATTGCTGCTCCTCCGTTGAGTATCGGCCTCTCGTATTTGTCAAGCGAACAATTAGTCTTGCATTTCTATCAATGCTTCGTCAAAAAGCTGCAAATATTAACACGAGCGGCAGTGACATTATTCCCAGTAGCCCAGACATGCTCCATAGAAGAGCTATAGTCGGCAGGTCACATGTGATTTGTCTCACCCCTTGAACCCACCGCGACAACTCTTTTCGGTATCTCTTGTACGGTTGTACCAACAAGCTACTATAGACCATAATGTACGAAGATGTCTCTGCAGACAAGGACCGAGACCTTGGTAAAAGAGCCTGTTCTCTCCAGTTTCTCGTGTGGGCAGGATCGGACAGTCCCAGCACTTATGAAGTGGCTCGCTTCTTGAACTGGGACTACCGGATGCTTGGGAGACTGCATTGTCGTCTCCATTGTTAGATGATATCAGTTCTCGTATTTTTGTTTTAATGAGGACAAAGCACACGTTTTGCAGTCTGTGACTACTTTTCCAAAATGCTGCGAATATTAACACGGACGGCTGCGGTATCATCAAGAATGTTCCAAGTAGCACCAACTACGCGCTGTAGCAACGCTCCGCTAAGTAATTTTCTGAGGTCGACATCCACCGTAACGGCCGACGCGTCCAAACCAAGCGCAGTGGATGGATCAGCAATTATATCTAGCAAGGATATGCCGCAACTCGACCCAGAGCTTGTAGATCCCATCCTCAGATGGCTTCTTGACGAGCAAAACACGGTCGAGGCTCCGCACATTCCCGTAAAAGGTGTGCACTAATATCCTATTGTCTTCAGAACGTTAGCTTACAGTTGTACACTCTAAAACATAGCCGAACCACTTGCCAACGTTCCCACCTATCTTCCTTTGGCTTACCTACCACCCGTCGAAAAGTCGCAGCGCAAACTCGTCCCACTAAACAAACATATCTTCTTCCACCCCATACGACGGGATATACTACACGCATGCGTGGTATGGTACCTTGACGGGTTACGGCGGGGTACCGCATCGACCAAGACGCGGGCTGAGGTCGCGTATTCGGGGAAGAAGATTCGACCGCAGAAGGGCACAGGACGCGCTCGGTTGGGGGACAGGGGCAGTCCAATGTTACGAGGCGGCGGTGTTGCTTTCGGCCCTAAGCCGAGGGACTTCAAGACCCTATTGCCACGAAAGGTGAAGGAGATGGGGATGCGCGTCGCACTGAGTGTGAAGGTAAAGGAGCGTCGATTGGGGATAGTACCACACATCAGATGGAGCACGGCTAAGACGAAGACGTTTGCGAAGCGGTTCTCGCAGCTTGGCTGGGGCAAGACCCTCTTCGTGACCGGGCGGGAAGAGGTCGAGAGGAATTTCTTACTTGCTACCAGGAATCTGCAAGCCGTCGAAGTGATGAAAATTCAAGATGTGCAGGTCTATCACTTGCTCAAATGGCCCAGAGTCATCTTGGACCTCAAGGCGCTGCAATGGATCGAGGCCCAACTTGCGCGGGATGGGCCACCTACGGTAGAAGAGGTAGCAGAGGAGGTAGAGGCTAGCGTCGCGTAATATTTGTCTATATACTAGATTCTTGCACGCCAGTCTAATCCAAATTAATGCATCTCTATCATCCATGATTCACATATACAAAGTACAGAGGAATGGATGCGCGTTCAGTATTTGAGAGTGCTAACACGCGTCTTCGACTCCACCATGTCTGACCCCTATACCACGTGGTCCACAACTCTCTCTATCGACCTCACTCCGGAGCTGGCAGACGAACTTCTAGACGGAATACCGGATGACCTTTGGGCAACTGCCGCCTGCGCAGAGCGCATAGTGGATGACGTGCAAGTCGCTCAGGTCCTCGTCAAGACTGGTCTTCGACGTTCCCAAAAAGTTGAAGATGAGGTTAAAGCCGGGGCCTCTGTTTATGAGCCGTTGGAAGAGGGAATTGGAGGAGAGAAGGACGAAGGCTCTCAGACCCCGCTGATGGCCTATTTCAAGGCTCATGCACGGGAACGGCGACTATGTTTGTTGAGGAGAGTGTTGTTTGAGAGATTGGACCGGATACAGACCCATTTAGTCATGTCAACACAATGGCGAGATGAAAACGCTGCCACTCAAGGGGCAGAGCCCACCGAAGCTGAGGACGACCCATGGGCAGACGACGGTGGTTCATCACCACCAGAACAGCCTGAAGAATCTAACCCCAAAACCCCCTTGACTCTGTCAGTCTTCCTCACCCAGCCTTTGCTCGATAGCGCCTTCCTCCTAGCCTCGGCTCTTCAATTCGAGGCTTTAAAGTCCCTCATCGAACATCACTCGACGGCTCTATTGCCGTACCGGTTTGGAATATTGGACGCCATACCATTGTATGCAGAACCAATGGAGTATCGGGCGCTCCTCCCCGCCAACGATTTTGACACCAACACCGAGGTGCTACCAAGTAGTGCCCCTTGGAGGCCTAAGACTAGCTGGGTGGAATCGGGGGAGGTGGAGGAGGCGCTCAAGGCTTCGCTTGGCTCAGGTGAAGAGGCTTGGTTGGAAGGAGAAGACGAGAGCGAAGAAGCGAGTAACCTTATACGAGCAGATAAGCCCATGTCGGCTGACGTCCTTACCTCTTGGTACAAATCTCGCGTACTCGCCATCGACGAACAAGCTGGCCTTACGACCCATGCCCTCGCTCTCTTACAGCACGCTGCGTCCCAGGGAATAATCGGTCTCGACGAACTAGGAGAAGACCTCATTCTCCTCGACCGCCTTGTCTATGAGGCTCCACATTCCAGTGACCACTCTCTAGGGTCGAACGACTGGACACTCGTTCGATGGCAGAAACTCGATCCAAAAGCTGCAATGGCAGCCTATCTCAGATACTCGTCTCCGGATACAATTGCTCCAGATATTCGTCGACTCGTTTTACCCTACCTCTCTGTCCTCGACTCCCGCTATGAGCGTCTCTCTTCCACCGTTACCCCAGTAGATCAGCAAATAATCGAGTCTAACCTATCTCAACCCCTTCTTTACACTTATATTCTCCAATCACCGCTCTCCCTCGCCCTTCCAGTCTTTGAAGCCTCGAAGCCCACCATCACTCCCACTTCAAACCGCATCATCAGAACCGAGGAAGATTTGGCGCGTTTGGCTCTCGCGTATCTTTATGGGTCAAACCTAACTGAAGGATGGGAGATGATGAGTAGTATCTTTGAGTGTTTACCCGATTGGGGGAGCGAGCGAGACGAGACCAGCGACGAAGCGGATACCACGATAACGTGTCTGGCAGCATTCTTCGCTCCTAGCACGACGAAGACCGTCACACCGGAGGAACTCTTCGTGTTCTTCAAACCTCTCCATTCAGGAGCGCTTTCACGCGCCTTGGACGTACTCGATGCGCACTTGGAGGGCGGAGAGGTTCTGGCGAAATGGGGCGTACAGGCTCCTCTTGGTTGGTTCTTGAGGAGCTCTGGGGATAAGGCTGAACAAAAGGCCAGAGCGGTTATGATGGCCCGTCGTGGTGGTGCGGAGAATGAAGAGGAGTGGAGGACGCTGCTTGACGATATGCTCAAACTTGGGCGGGATGTTGAACATGTGGGTAGCGTGAGAGGTGCGTTTGGTCTTCTGGACAGGAGGGAGATCGTGAGAGTTTACTTTGAGGGTCTTTTGAGTCACGGAAGTGAGTACCAGCCCGAACATGGAATCTCTCAAGAATACAGAGCTAATCACCCCTGAGCAGATTTCAAGGTTGCAAAGAGTATCCTGGTCCGGTCGGCTGCAAGCGAGTACCTCACTGGTCCAGTAGTGGAGGAACTATGCTTAGCCACCTCAAGGGAGCTCTATGACAATGCTGGCTCCGGAAATCTACACCGAGGGGAGATGAAGCTCGCCTATGAGTGGTACGCCCCCTCTACTCAATATTTGCGATGCAACCTACTGATATATGCAGCCTTGCTGTATCACCGCCGACAATACGGATTACTCGGGAACGGGCTTTTATTGAGGCTACTTCCAAGATCTCGTCCTTCCATATCACCACTCCTTCCGGCAACCTCCTCACTCCCCTTGAAATCCGCCTCACGAAGGACCGTCTCACTCTGATTGCACGTATCCTGAGTAGCACCGACGATGCTTACAAGCACATGGATGTTATGCTCGACATTGTCGAGAAGCTCGGGTATACTAAAGCTGGAGCACACTTAGAGGGCGCAGCCGGGTCTTACGAAAGCGCCGAGGTCAAGGTGCTTGCTATGCTTGCCGATGCTGCACTACAGGCTGAAGACTTCGGCCGAGCTGTCAGTAGCTGCGAGAGGATGGTTGAGGCAGCGAGAAGGTTACGATCGACGTATCCGCAACATACCATGCCACCAAATTGCGATGCCACACAAAATCCACTGCGAGCAAGTGCCGAGGAAGCAATCGAAGTCTGCTGGCACTCGTGTTTCCAGCTAGGTCGACAATCGGAATTCAGAGACACCCATGCGAAACTTAGACTCCTTGGGTTCGCGCTCGAGCTCTGTCCAACGACGAATATGCTCGACGTGCTCGGTGTATGGAGGAGGATTGAAGCGGAGGATACCCAAGTACGCAAGCAAGCAGTTGAGAAGCGTAAAGCCAAGCAGGAGTCTCAAACACATAGGGGTTTGGTTGCACCGCCTCGAGCTCACAACGGGCATGTTAATGGTGCTTTGAACAGCACAGAAAGGAGCAGTCGGCCCGCCTCACTTGCAATGGCTTTCTCCCCGTTGGTCGCGCAGGCGCACCATGGTCAAGACATTGCGACGAATGTTCTTGGACGCGTCAGTGGATTCGCTGCTTCCCTCCCCTTTTCTGTCAGTGGAAGAGGGCGATCGAGCTTCGACAGTGACCGGCCGCAGACGCCTGGTAGTCCCACGCTCCTCCCTTCAGCGCCGGACGTCGCAGATACTGCAAGACGTGCTTTCTCAAGAGGAGTAGGATGGCTTATTGGAGATGAGCAATAGGGTCTGGTCTGCTCGTTGTTGGTCTGTCTTGGGCCAGGGCTGCTCCATAAGCCCTCAATGATCATAAGGACAATATTGAGTTTCCATCACTCGTCTACGATTGTACATCATACTACATATCACATGGCCATACGGGCCGTTGTTCACTTGCCGCTCGCATTATTATCCGCAGCTGCAGGAGGGTCGTAGTGGTGCTGATATCCGCGCCCAGTGTCGAAGGTAGCAGAGCCATCGCTAGAAACAATAAGCAAGCTACAAGCACTACAGAATATTCACGTCACTCACCCATACTTTGTGTAGGCGGTACCATCACTGGTGTTGCGCCATAATATGTGATCAGGTTAAGGTAACGACCTGAGATAATAAAACAGACTTGTTATTGTAATGGTACCCGGTCCCCTCGCTGCCATAGTCGATAACGGACCATTCGTTCCCCTTGTCCAGAGAAATTTAGACGGTTGCAAGGACTGGATTGGAAACACTTACCGAGCTGTTGGTACCTTCACTGACTACGCGACCAGTATCGTTGTTGGACATTGCTCGAGAGTGGGTGGATCAAGATTGTGGTGAACGGGAGCCTGGCAACTGCAGCCTAGATATAGCGGCGGGCGACTAACACGGCGCCTATGAGTCTAATTGACAATGACGTTATCTGGAAATTGTGGCTGATAAGAACTATTTACATGTCAGGTTGTAAGTCGCTTCTCATCCACTTAGTTGATGGCATCCAAGACGACGAACCACTGTTCCTAAGCGCTTGAGCCTTCGACCCGGCTTGGTGCAGTCCCACTACCAGGTATCACATTGTATGATGCTTCTCACCTGAGTGGAGCAACTATATATTCCGCTTGAATTCAAAAGTCGCCAATTCTTGGGCGGTTCTATCGTATTGATCAATATAAAGAGCGTCGTTTTCCACCAAGGGGTCTAATCAAGGAGGTCTAATCGAGCGGATATGCATGGTTGTGTGCAGTCGACTCAGCCCCGGGAGGCGAAGCTTTGGTTCCTCTAGAAGGTCATGATTCACCGCCCAATGCCCAATCCCGCGCAGATACAACGGAGGTTTGTTTCAGCATTTGGTGAGTCGCAAAAACACTGGACGTGGAACCAGCCCCTCGACACACTTGGCGAACTACTTGTCAACATCTGGCTGTTATCGTATTGTATAAGGCTAGCAGACAGTCCACAGTATTTCTTGTAGTGTCTCCATTGAGAGGGCGATCGAGCTTTGACAGTGACCGGCCGCAGACGCCTGGTAGTCCCACGCTCCTCCCTTCAGCGCCGGACGTCGCAGATACTGCGAGACGTGCTTTCTCAAGAGGAGTAGGATGGCTTATTGGAGATGAGCAGTAGGGTCTGGTCTGCTCGTTGTTGGTCTGCCTTGGGCCAGGGCTGCTCCATAAGCCCTCAATGATCATAAGGACACATGTTGAGGTTCCATCACTCGTCTACAATTGTAAACCATACTACATATCACATGGGCATACGGGCCGTTGTTCAATTGCCGCTCGCATTATTATCCGTAGCTGCAGGAGGGTCGTAGTGGTGCTGGTATCCGCGCCCAGTGTCGAAGGTAGCAGAGCCATCCCTAGAAACAGTAAGCAAGCAAGTTACAAGCACTACAGAGTATTCACGTCACTCACCCATACTTCGTGTAGGAGGTACCGTCACTAGTGTTGCGCATAGAAAGTCGTCAGGTTAAGGTAACGACCTGAGATAATAAAACAGACTTGTTACTGTAATGGTACCCGGTTCCCTGGCTCCCATAGTCGATAACGGACCATTCGTTCCCCTTGTCCAGAGAAATTTAGACGGTTGCAAGGACTGGATTGGAAACACCTACCAAGCTGTTAGTACCTTGACTGACTACGCGACCAGTATCGTTGTTGGACATTGCTCAAGAGTGGGTGGATCAAGATTGTGGTGAACGGGAGCCTGGCAACCGCAGCCTAAATAGAGCGGCCGGCGACTCACACGGCGCCCATGAGCTTGATTGACATTGACATTATTTGGGAATTGTGGCTGATAAAATCTATTGTCATGTCAGGTTGTAAGTCGCTTCTCATCCATTTAGTTGATGGCATCCAATACGACGAACGACTGTTTCTAGGCGCTTGAGCCTTCGACCCGACTTGGTGAAGTTCCAGGTATTAATTTGTCTGATGCTCCTCACCTGAGTGGAGCAACTATATATTCCGCTTGAATCCAAAACTCGCCAATTCTTGGGCGGTTCTATCGTGTTGCCCATTATAAAGAGCGTCGTTTTCCACCAGGAGGTCCAATCAAGCGGACATGCAAGGTTGTGTGCAGTCGACTCAGCCCCGGGAGGCGAAGCTTTGGTTCCTCTAGGAGGTCATGACCGCCCAATGCTTCGATCCATTGCAGCGCCTTGAGGTCCAAGATGACTCTGGGCCATTTGAGCAAGTGATAGACCTGCACATCTTGAATTTTCATCACTTCGACGGCTTGCGGATTCCTGGTAGCAAGTAAGAAAACCTCTCGACCTCTTCCCGCCCAGGTCCAACCTGTGATTAGGTGCCAACGACAGAACCGCTTCGCAAACGCCTTCGTCTTAACCGCACTCCATCTGATGTGTGGTACTGTCCCCAATCGACGCTCCTTTACCTTCAAACTCAGTGCGACGCGCATCCACATCTCCTTCACCTTTCTAGGTAATAGGGTCTTGAAGTCCCTCGGCTTAGGGCCGAGCACAACACCGCCGCATCGAGAAGTTATATTGGTTTAGTGGGACGAGTTTGGGCTGCAGCTTCGACGGGTGGTAGGTAAGCCAAAGGAAGATAGGTGGAAACGTTGGCAAGTGGATTGGCTATGTTTTAGAGTGCACGACAGTAGGCTAATGTTCTGGAGACAATAGGATATTAATGCACACCTTTTACGGGAATGTGCGGAGCCTCGAACGTGTTTTATTCGTCAAGAAGCCATCTGAGGACGGGATCTACAAGTTTTGCGGCATATCCTTGCTAGATATAATTGCTGATCCATCCACTGCGCTTGGTTTGGACGCGTCGGCCGCGACAGTGGCTGTCGACCTCAGAAAATTACTTAGCGGAGCGTTGCTACAGCGCGTAGTTGGTGCTACTTGGAATATTCTTGATGAAACCGCAGTTGTCCGTGTTAATATTCGCAGCACTTTGGTAAGGTAGTTACAGACTGCAAAACGTGTGCTTTGTCCTCTTTAACACAAATATATATTCATCTAACAACGGAGACGACAATACAGTCTTCCAAGCATCCGGTAGTCCCAGTTCAAGAAGCGAGCCACTTCATAAGTGCTGGGACGGTCCGATCCTCCCTCCCCACACGAGAAACTGGAGAGAACAGGCTCTTTTACCAAGGTCTCGGTCCTTGTTCGCAGAGACATCTCCATACATTATGGTCTATAGTAGCTTGTTGGTACAACCATACAAAAGATACCGAAAAGAGTTGTCGCGGTGGGTTCAAGGGGTGGGATAAATCACATGTAACCTGCAGACTATAGCTCCTCTACGGAGCATGTCTGATACTACTGGGCTGCTGGGGATGTTCTTGATAATGTCACTGCCGCTCGCGTTAATATTTGCCGCTTTTTGACGAAGCATTAATAGAAATGGAAGACTGATTATTCGCTTGATAAATACGAGAAGCCGATACTCAACGGAGGAGCAACAAGAGCATTAGTGTATATAAATTACATCGGTTTCGAATGAACATCAAAGGTGTCCTGCGCGGGATCGCAAAACCGTTGGGAACCGATGGCGTACGGGAAGTTATACCTCTTGATTGACCAACTAAGACCTTTTTCACTCCTTCGCAAAGTTCTTTCGCGATACTCTCGGCGATCGCTTTGTGCGTTTCGGTAGTGGGATGGAACACATCAAAGCTGGCGACAGTTAATTAGCTTCATGAGTAGAAGTATGGTATACAGACTCACAAAATGTGTTCTTCGGGATTGTCGCATAGAGTCCTTGGAGACGTTTCACCATATGCGCCGTTCAAGCAAGGCCGCTGAGGATGTAATCCTTTCTTCTCTGCGTCCTTGATGACGACTTCGAGAGCACCGAACCCGTCTAAGAAGTGGATCTTGACTTCTGGGGGCAGGTAGGCGGCCTCAAGTGAGAGGGTGAGATTGCCCTTGAAATCCTGTGAGAACTGATTCTGAGCAGCAATAGCCTCGGGGTTGGAATAGAGTGAAAAGAAAGGTAGTTCCAATGCACCATGAGTCTCCATACACCATTCCATTTCGATTTTCAGTGCATGCTCCACGTGCTCCTAGTGCTATTTTAGATGATGAATAATTGGATGGAGGGGCTTCACGCACCTGATGCCAAATGAGATTGAATTGCAGCAGCCATTAGTAAGGTCAGGATAGGCTTATACATTCGATCAAAAATTGCTCGGCTTTCAAGCTGCTAAAGCTATTGACCCTCCCTAGTCAGGGTGGGATTCCGAGATAGCTGTCAGATGAAACGTCACGTGCTGGCGTATGAGAGCGAGGCTGGCGTCAGACCTGCTGGTGTCAGCACACGAGAGGGCGTCGCTGAGGCTGGGAGCCCGTTCGATCGCCTTCCGAGGCAGATGAAATTTTCAGGAAATGTTTAGGAAAACCTGATGTAGATTGTATATCGCTGAATAAATGCACTGGCTGAGGGTTCAATAGGCACTGCAAGTAAGTAAATATAAACAAAATTTTGACGTAAGCCGGGCATGCGAATCTTTGGTCCCTCTAGGAGGTCATGATTCACCGTCCAATGCCCAATCCCGCGCAGGTACAACGGAGGTTTGTTTCAGCATTTGGTGAGTCGCAAAAACACTGGACCTGGAACCAGCACCTCGACGCACTCCGGCGAACTACTTGTCAACATCTGGCTGTTATCGTACTGTATAAGGCTAGCAGACACTGTTGGAGTTGATGATTCCTCCAACTACTGGCCGGGTAGCTTTGGTAATGCACGCTTACTAGATTTAGGGAGTCCCAGGTTCGACCCCGGTCGGGCCGATCTTTTCTCTTCCTACAGACACTCCACAGGATTTCTTGTGGTATCTCCATTGGGAATTTACGAGAAATGTGTGATAAGAGACTCGCTCGGTTGACCTTTCCGCGACTAATACAACGAAGGAGCTCCATCTCTAGATCTACTTGAATGTCCGACAGCCTGACCAATCGTCCTCGTAGTGTGGCATCGTTGCGACCGGGACGGAGTTGTGACATCCCCAGCTCAACCATGGGGCGCCACCAGATCTTGATTATCGTAATTGAGACTATGGAAGACACGAAGGCAACCCGAATCTGAAGAGCAATGATCCCTTTGACTTCACATAGACGAATACAAGATGTGTGCGCGAAAACGACGATTCCAGTCTTATCAATTCCTTCTCTCCTCGTTCATTGTGCCGGAGCGGCTGCAGGGGTTGAATCGGGCGAAATAACAGGCGGCGTTTCCAGTGGCGGAGGGGCTAAAGTCTTGCCATGCTTGTCTAACCACCGGTCCATGTCGTCGGCACGCCCTGGGAATGGTCGTCTACCAAGGAGCTCGATCATGTCTTCACGGGTAATGACCTCGCGCGCGAGGAGTAGTTGGGCAACTTTCTCAACGGCTTCGCGATGTACAGTCAGGAGGTATTTTGTCCGCTTGTGCGCGTCCCTATGAATCCCAATTAATGTACAAGCATGAAGAAACTCGAGACCAACCTACATTATCATCTGGTGTACTCGTTGGTCCACGAGTTCACCAGTCTTCTCGCTGAATGGCTTTTGCCAGTGCTCCTTAAGCTCATCACGTCCACCATAGCTGATAGGTCCGATCTGCTGGTCCATTCCGTAGTTGGCACAAGCCTCATAGGCCATCCGGGTGATCTTGTCCAAATCGTCCTTCGCACCGCTAGTGATGTTCTCTACCCCAAAGAAGATCTCTTCGCTGATCCTCCCACCGAGTGTCATACACATACGGTCAACAAGTTGAGGGTGAGAGAGGAGGTAGCGGTCAGCAGGGAGGTACTGAGCATAACCGAGTGCCCCGACGCCACGAGGGATGATTGAGACCTTGAGCAGAGGGTCTGCATGTTCGAGAAACCACCCGCAAACGGCATGCCCGGCTTCATGGTAGGCGACAATTTTCTTCTCCTCTTTGCTCAAGACGCGGCTTTTGCGTTCCAAACCGACAATCACACGCTCAATGGCAGTCTCAAAATCAACCTCCTCGACATACTCGTGCTCATGGCGAGCAGCATGAAGGGCGGCTTCGTTGCAGACGTTGGCAATGTCGGCACCTGAAAAACCGGGGGTGAGAACGCCAAGTTTGGAGGCGAAGTTCTGCACTTCCTCAATCTTTGGTGAGAGGCGAAGGGGCTTGAGATGGACGAGGAAGATCTGATTGCGACCGGAGACGTCCGGGCGGTCGATGGTGATGTGACGGTCGAAACGACCAGGACGAAGGAGGGCGGGATCGAGGACGTCAGGTCGATTAGTGCCTGCGAGGACAACAACATGCTCTGCCGTTCCAAAGCCGTCCATCTCGACCAAAAGCTGATTGAGAGTTGACTCGCGCTCGTCGTTTCCTCCAAACTGACCGCCCTTGCCACGAGACTTGCCGATGGCATCAATCTCATCGACAAAGATGATGCATGGGGCGTGCTTCTTTGCTGATGCGAAGAGGTCTCGTACACGGGAGGCACCAACACCTACGAACATTTCGACGAATTCGGAACCGGAGACGGAGAGGAAAGGAACAGACGCTTCTCCTGCTGTGGCCTTGGCAAGGAGTGTCTTTCCTGTTCCTGGGGGTCCAGAGAGGATGGCTCCACGGGGAATCTTGGCTCCGAGTTTCTCGTATTTGGCAGGCTCCTTCAGGAATTTAACAAATTCCATGACCTCCTCCTTTGCTTCATCCATTCCAGCGACGTCCATGAATCGCACGCGCACTTCGTTTTCTTGGTTGAAGAGTTTCGCGCGACTTTTGCCAATGCCAAAGATACCTCCCGAGCCACTTCCGGCACCGCTCGCTCGTCGGCTGACCCACCACATCAAGAAGCCGAGGAGGATGGTAGGAGCAAAGTGCAACAGTGTGCTGAACGTCGATACTTCTTCATGATAGGCGACAGGTATCCTTTCGGATGAAGGGATTTCGAGTTCGTCTTGTGCAGCGTCGAGTTTACGTTCGAAGGCTTCTACACTACCAATCGAGAAATAGTAGTTGCCTCGTGGTGGACTACCTGAAGTGCCGTCGGGATACATTGTACCAGTTGCGTTGCTGACAAGGTTTATCCTGACTTTAGTTCGGTTGAGCACGACGAGTTTGTCTACTAGACGCTTGTCCAGGAAGGCCGTTCGGAATTCTTGCCAGGTGATTTCTTTTGAATTGGCGACCTGCGAACTCCCGAGGCTGAATTGATAAAGAGCAGCTGAAACAGCGAGGAGGAGTAAGGACTGTCCAGGTGTAAGACTGGGGCCTCCTGGGCTTGGGGGAGGCTGTTCGTTAGGGTTACTTGAACTCTTTTTAAAGAAGCCTTGCTGCCAAGATGTGAGCGGGCGTCGAGAGTCGACTGAGGGTTTTCGCACCTCATCTTCTTTGGATTTCTCCTTTCCTTCCTCACCTGATGAACTTTCCTCCTTCCGGCCTTCCTCTGCTTTCCGTTCTTTCCGTTCCGCAAGCCGTTCTGTAGTGTCTGCTTCTCCATTGGTTCCCTGCGGTGCAGTGATTCCATCTTTCTCATCTGCTTTGCTATTTGCCGGATGTTCATTAGACGGTTTAGCGAAGAGAACACTGCCGTATGGAGGCTGCTGGTCAAACGGGCTGGGTCGGAGGGATGACGCGTAAAATCGCCGCAATGCCGGCAGCGCGGAGGGGTAGGAATGGGGAGATGAATTACTGGAACGACATATTGAGAAATTGCGCGTCGAAGCCGGGCGACATAGGTTGAGATTTGGAAGGGGTTGAGGCTCGGTGATAGTGCGACTCGCGAGCACCGTGAAAGAGTGGTTATAACATAGTAGTGATGGTGAAAAAGCTGCTCTACGCGCTAGGAGGCCAGCTACTGTTGTCCTGGGCAGCATCCAAATAGGTCAGGTTCAAGATGGTAAGCATGTTTGTAAAAGTTTGGCCGTCTCCCGAATCACCCCCTACCCTCGAAAGGCTTCGCATTAGCTTTAGTACGCTCGCATAAGGAAGGGTTCCTTGAGGCCAAGAGACGGGATCGATTTGAAGATTTCGTTCACTGCAACGGCTATATTTGGTTTCTTATGGTCATGATCTGAACTGGTCGGAATGACTATTGAGCTATCGACTGTCTGTCCCGAACCGACATTGATAAGAGAACGCAAGTGGACACGATTAATCCTTCGACACCCCGTTATCACGCCACGCCAGGTTTCAGAGGCATAATTAACACCATCCAATACGCGATATTGATGTGAATCCAAAGGATGGACTAGGCTATGTGTCAGTCTTGTATGGCTTCCTCTTCGCACGTGCGGAATCGGTGGCATCCTCGATGGGGCGCTTGTTCCAAGCAAACTTGCCACTAAAAATGCACGTCTCCAAGTAGCTCATCTCTTTGGTGCCGTTACACCTGGCAATAAAGCTTTGCCGAAAACGAGGCTTTTGCGGTATTAGGAACCCCTCCAGAGTCTTGGTGTCGACGACTACCAGGTCTTGTTCAAATTGGAATGGCTGTCGATTGGTCCCTATCAGCACGGAGTTCATTGCGAACAAGAAAAGAAATCGTACGCGGTCGAGTTCCCAACGACGTTCTGTGGTAGTGAATGTCCTGCCGTTAAACTTGGGATCGTGGATGGTGAATTCATGGCGCCCATACGCCAAGAGGCACCTCTTTTAGGTAGTTCAAGACAGCGAGAGCCGAAGCGGAAAACCTGAACTTCAGTTGAACGTCGTATTGAAGGATGGGCCCTCTAACCTTCGTAGCAGCGGAGATTCCCAACTCGACTATATCAGAGGGTACCTGTGGGACAGACGAATTGGTCCCTCTTCCCTTATAGCTGACCCCAAGGCGTTGTTCAAGATGGAGCACCTTTGCCCAGAAGGTTTTTTCTTCGAAAGGTAGTTCATACCAAGCCTCGTATGCCAGGTGCGAATCTTTAGGGTCGAGCTCGTAAAGATAACGGAAGAAATCGTAGATTTCCCCTTGCGGGTCTTCGAACCTCTGCTGCTCACGATCACTCTCTCCAGACATTTCCGGTCGTGGGTCGTCAAAGTAGCTTTGGTGAGCACGAGGTACAAGAGATTTGATATGCTCGACTTGGGCCTTAGTTGAGTGTGATTTCTAGGAGTATCAATGAGGCACAAACCTGGGGGATTATATACCTATGACCGTTCACGTGGAATATTCTTGGGTACAGTAGTCGGCGCGCGTGAGGCTTGTAGGAGGTCATCTTGAATGCAGAAGAAATGTATGCAGGGATGCAAGCTCGGGGCCTTCCTCGTCTGTTGATGCCGAGTTCTGATTGGACTCTCGGTCATTATGTTGTGCAGGGAAGTATTACGTCTCCGCGTAAGTACGGTCTTCTATCGAGGATCCTTTGACAGGTTCGACAGATCCAGTCGATGGATGTCCTTTTTTGGGAATCTCTTGTGCCCAGACTGCCGGTAGCAAGGCATCACAAATGGTCAAGAGACTTCACCATTTAATGAGGGACCGAGCGTCCAACGAGGCCCATTATATGTATTTTGAATAACCAGGTGAGTGATACCTCCTTCTATCCTTGAGAGCCACAAATCACATAGCGAACGCGTTGTGAGTACGAAACATTATATGGGGTCCACACGGGATGATTCATCACAAAGCGAACTGGAAACGAGGTAGAATGTATTCGGTCAAGCCAAAGTAACTCCGTAACGGTTCACAAGGTCTTCGTTTCTCAGCGCCGGAGAGCCACCCGAGATTGGTCACATTCTCTTCGCTGACGGGTTACGCGTGTGGTAGATAGTCACGCACTGACCCTTCAAATATCGTTCTCGTGACCTCTATGGTGCGGGATTGGTCGGCAGAAAAGGACAGCGCTTCCGAAGCGGCTGGTACGCAATCCCGCAGTCTGGAACCTCCAATGGTGACCCTGCTTACTGAATTACTGACACTACCTCGTGCCGGTAATGATACCATTTTGAATTCAACCGTCTGATGGCCGTTAGCTGCCTGCGAAGCCCGTGCTCGGATGATCGATGCCAATTTACTTTGATCGGGTAGATTACCAAGATAGAATTTAGTGACTGAGGCGCGTGTTACGCGTCTCATTGCGCCGCGAAGCCCGTATTGTATTTGCCAGTCTGGCTCATGATGTCCCACTGCGGTCCGTGCGCTAACCTCATTCAGTACCTCTGACAGTATGATATAAGTCATGGTACATCACATGTCGACTTGCGGGTCTGTTGAGCCGAGAAGACAATCCTGGGCCTCCGGCGAATGGTTTGATTTGCAACACGGCTTCCGCCCCGCCCCGTCCCTAGAGAGCTTCTCCTCTGCAAAAGGCTTCTCAGCGGATGTGCCGATATTGCAATGACTCGAACAGATTCCAGAAGTGGTAAGAGCACGGAAATTTGTTTCGGATCTCGCGGTTATTCCTGGTATCTACTGACAGTGTAAGGTGGTACCAGTGTTTGGATGGGAAGATAAAGGTAGGCCCCTACAGCTTCTCGCTTCGCCCTGCGCCACGAGTGCGTTGGACCAATGTTCTTCAATGACTCTACAGATGCGTGCTACGTGTTGTTACACCTGTGTATCGTACGTCCAATTGGCCATCCAATTGATCCTTCCACTGGACAGGGTCGACTGATCCATTCCTTGAACCGCATACAAACCAAAATGACGTCTAGGCCCACCTTCTTGTATAGTAGTGGTTCACATTTGGATGTTAGTATCGCCTCGTACGGAGTGACTGCCCCTAAGCTTGGAGAGGAGTCGATGTCCGCAAAATGGCCTGTCATCACGTGAGGAATTAGGTTCTCATTGGGTCATGTGGTCCTGCAAGCAGACCCAAGGCAGGACCCGCATTCTGTCAGCGTAAATATCGGGTAACTGAAGCGCGACTAGATCATGAACTGGTTTAGAACCTGTCCTCCAACACCATATTTGCCAGGATAGGAGCCCTTCGTATTCCAGATCACTGGTAGCCAGCATCAGATAGTGCACCCATGCATAGAAAAAGTAAATAATTTTTTAGGTGGTACCCCATGAGAATCTGAAGACAAAACGAGACATCAAATGGTTTCTGCATGGAGGCGTAAAATTTGCAAGAGGAGCATACAAAGAGCCATATAGCATAACGACAGACGCAATATACGAGTCGAGGCAGCACGAAGCGCCTATCGGTAACTGGAATGAGAACGGCATCAGAACATCGGTCATTCCGGTGAACGAGCATATACCGCACCTCTTTTGCCTCCTGGCACGGGCACCCGGACCACCGAACTTCTTGGGTTCCATCCGTCTGGGGTCGGCGATCAATAGCGCCCTGTCGTAGTCGACCAAACTCTTCTTCAGGCTCAGGGCGTGGGCAGCGTCATAGTATTTCGCCCAGTAGGCAACGCAGGCTTTTGCGACGGCTTGGCGGATGGCGTAGATTTGTGATGTGTGACCTCCACCAGAGACACGGACGCGGATGTCCATCGAGGTGAAGTTATCTTCTCCTAGGATGAGGATGGGCTCATAGATCTTATAGCGGAGGATCTCAGGCTTGACAAGGTGGAGCGGCTGGCCGTTGATGCGGATGAGGCCCTTGCCGCTCTTGCAGTGGGCTACCGCCGTGGCGGTCTAGATATACTATTAGCGCCTTCACTTCACCCTTGTCTCACAGAATTGCTCACTTTTTTCTTGCCGAAGGTTTGGACCGCCTGAACTTGAGTCGACATGCTGGACGAAATATAGTCGCAAAAGGTGGTGACTAAGGAAATCTGTTCCAAAGACACGTTATCGAGTCAGTCTCTCGTCGTCGTCGTCGATCGTAGTTCTAACCGAGAATGGAAGAAAGTCGGCCTTGGAGTTGTTGGTGTGTTGGGGAGACCAAACAAACAAAACAAAGTTTGGGAGTAACTCTCCTTTCGCCCGGAATGCAAGTCGGTGGACTTCATTAATATCCTGCCTCAGCTCCACAGACGCCTCCTTTAGTTTCGCCAAGCAGACGGCCAAATACTCCAAACCTCCGCTCATGTGGGCACGGACTATAGAATTTGCAAATGGAATGTGTTACATCTCTAACGATTTCCTACATCTTTGTATCCGATCGACTTTGAGAAAGTGGTAATCACTCGAGGATTTAGATGGCCATAGTCGAGAAACCATCGGGCTCGTGATTTGTGAGTATTAAGTCCAATCAGCTGCGTAATGGTTTAATAAAAGGTGGACAAGAAATCACCCACGATATTCTGAGGCAGGAGAGTGGTTGTGTACAACCGTCGGGGTCATTGCAGAGATCGGGAACCTCTAGCAGTTGGCACCGACGACGGTAGGCTGGAATTAGTGTCGTATTGATGAGACATATCCTCTGCAGGTAGCACTCACGTTAGGAGGGTGCGTGGCGGCACTTTGGAAATAGGGGACTAGCTGGTTGATAAGGCGCTTCACCTCTGATAGGAGTTTGAAGTGGAGGGTGTAGAATGTCCGTTGTGTGAGCTAGTCCGACAGTAGGGTAGAGGGGTACATTGATACCCAAAATGGAGTAGGGCGGAGGGGGGTCATCAATGGCGAGAGGCACAGGGTGCTGCAAAACGGGATCCCTGGGCACCTCGATTGGTTGAACCACGGTCACGTTGTGAGGATCACCAAGTAGGCAGTAAGCCCCTTACTACGGAGACATCCTGACCAGTTTCATGGCCACCGGCCGGAGCCAATAGTAGCGCCACGCAGAGGGGCTCTCAGTTGGGTAGCTCTCTGATCTGGACATCAAGTCCCTCCAAGGCTGTTTCTCGTCGTTGGTCGTAGAGTTCCAAGTCCGGTGGCCTCGATCAATTTGCTGTCACCACCCACCGGGATGAAGCTCTGCATACCTGGAGGGGAAGATCCCAAAGGAGACGGGAGGACGCTCACTTTTTGTTGTTGAATATGTTAAACGGAGTTGAGAACGGGAAGGGGCAGTTGAACATTACCCACCACCTGCTTTTATAGTAGGATGGGTGACACCAAAGGAGTTCACCCGGCAAAACGCCCTCTTGACCAATCACCCTAATAGCCCACAAGGCTCATCATATCTGAGCCTATTCTGGAGTACTCCGTTTCTGTGGGTGGTAAAAACCCGTACGACAGAGCTCACGCGGCGCTAGGAGCCTGATGTGCGTTGGTCGGACACCTTCGACCGCGCGGGCCCAAGTATGCTCGGTGACACCAGGTGGTGCGGTTCTTTAGAGAAAGTTAAAAATCTTGAGTTTTTAAGTGTAATTCGCCAGTATATCAGCACAGAAATCACAATGGATTCTCGAAGTCCAAAAGTGGGTTGCACTTGTCGCGTTTTGCAAAGATTATACATCACAAAGCTCGGGTGATGCATCTTGCTCCGCTCCCTGCTAACAGTGCTCCAGCGGCGGCAGGTGGCGGTCGAAGTTGGAAACAGCCATGGCCACACCTGAACACAACCTACCGGAAACTCATGCCCGCCTTGCAAACCTCCTACGAACGAAGCCATTTTCATTTGGCCGTGGGGATGAGGAACTTTCCTTAGTTGCCCTTGCCGCTGCAGCGTCAACCTTCGATTCAGGTTCGCCGAAAAACTTGTACCATAACTGTGTCTAATACATCGACTTATATATCACAGCTCTTCAGGTCGAGCACGATGCATTCAAGCACATAAGGGAACTTCTTGGATCCTGTGCGACTATAATGGAAGATGAAACTCCGAGAACCCGCGAGCAAGCACGGCGAGCTAAGAAACGAAAACGGTCGCCTTCTCCTCAGGAAGAAACTATGAAGTGGAAGGGGAATGCTATGCTACAAGCCGCAGATAGCCTGATGCCGACTCAGCTGCAAGAACTCCATTTGTCCGGTATGGAGGACGCGCAGATATGGTCTCAGCTCGAACTTCGAGGACAAGTCATCACCGAAGTGGTTGAAACGCTCTTCCAAGGCGCATGGGACGATCCTATGAAGGCGCTAGATGAGGAGGACGAGGATGCGAATGAGGAGGATAGCGATGAGGGTGAACTGTCGATAGAAGGCATGGATATTGATATGGAAGATTGCTCATCGGACGAGGACGACGAAGGGCTTGATCTTCTTGACGAAGCCATCGCAGAAGAGGACGATGACACCTCGGGCGACGAGAACATGCCAGAACACATCACTCAATTGGCCGGTTCCAGTAATGATGAGGGGTTCCTTCTTACTGGATTAGATTTGGACCGACCATCACGACTAAGTAAAGAAAAGCAGTCTCAACCATCGCAACCCCGAAATCGACATCCAACTCTAGACGACGATTTCTTTTCCATTGTAAATTTCAACAAGGAGATTCAAGCTGCCGAGGCACAGAGCAAGAGTCGAGGACGTCTCGATGAGGACAGTGATGAGGAAAGCACCGATCTATTCCAAGCGGTGCCGGAAGACGACGAGCTTGCAGACCAGGACAGTCATGTGGAAGGAGGATGTATGTGTTATCATCCTTCATATTGCAAGGGACGCGGGTACTCATCCTTGGTAGCCTGTATGTACAGTGACTTTTTCGCTCCCCCTCCGAAAACACGAAGAGACAAAGGCAAAGGCCGCGCCGAGAGTTTGGTCCCCTCTCGAGACTCGAGAGTTCGTTTCCACGAGGAGGTCCGTGTGAAGATGGTCAAGTCTCACGGCAACATGACCTCGCTTCACGAGACCGGCAGTGACTCGGATGATGAAGACGCGGGAGGATTGGATTTGTTTGACCAAGACGAGCAGGAGGTGGCAGACTCACTCGAAGAGGATGATGGAGAAGAGGAGGAAGGAGGGGATGAGAGCGATGAAGACGAAGATGGCGAGGGTGGCAGGGATGATGAGGAGCAGGATGAGGACGCCTTTGAAACCATGGAGCGCTTTAAGGACGACCTCTTCATAGCCGAAGAACCAGAGGAAACCAGTGAGTTGTTCCAGTGCCCCGTTCAAAATACGGACTGACACCTTAGTCATACAGATCTTTCGACGTTTGCTCAACGACAGTTGGCCCTGAAGGAGCAGACCGCTCAACTTGAACAGGAAAACATAGCCAAGAAAGATTGGACTCTCATGGGTGAAGCGAACTCTCGAGCGCGACCACTCAACTCTCTGTTGGAGGAAGATCTGGAGTTTGAACATAGTCAGCGTGTCGTGCCAGTGATTACGGAAGAGAAGGTAAAGACCCTTGAAGAAATGATCAAGGCGCGAATAATTGAGGTACGGTTTGCATTTCTTGCGGGAACATTCGCTTTCTCACCTTCTGATTTCAGGGTCGCTTTGACGATGTCGTTCGAAAACGGGAGATAGACGACAAACCATTCCTCCCTTCACGGATGTTCGAACTCCATGACTCAAAGTCGATGCAGTCATTGGCGCAAATTTACGAGGATGAATACACTGCCGCCAAAGCAGGTGGCCTACAGTTGGATGATCGAGACGGAAAACTACAAAGGGAACACGAGGAGTTAGAGAAGATTTGGGAGGGTATTGCTGGAAAACTGGATGCTCTCTGCAATGCGCACTTTACTCCCAAAGCCGTAAGTTATCATTTATTTAGCAGCGGCCTGCATTAATCCTGACATTTCTGATAGCCGAAAGGAACGATCACAACTCTTTCAAATCTCCCCTCCATTTCCCTCGAATCAGCACTCCCCACTCTCAAATCTGTATCGTCTCTCCTCGCCCCTGAGGAGGTCTTCGCTGCTTCGAGGACTGTCATTGCAACCAAGTCGGAGCTCACTCCGCGAGAAAAGCGATCTCAACGCGGAAAAGAGAAGAAGAGGAAGGTGACGATGTACAAGCAATTGGAGAGCAGCATCGACAAATACGCGAAGACGACCGCAGCTCAAGCCGAGGGTGTACCAGCTCCTGCCAGGACCAAAAGCAAAAGAGGGCAGGAAAAACAGGAGAAGGAATCAGCACTGAAAAGTATCGTGAGGACTGGAAAAGGCGTAACGGCCGTTGGCAAGAAGTCACAAATGCAACGATCCAGCCGGTAGAATTTTATCGGTTCACATCGAACTTTTGCCCTATCCGTCTTTCCAACAACCCCGGCCGGAATCATTTTCGAGAAAACTGTGTTCGCGCATAACATCCAGCTCCGCCCGCTCACAGCATTATGTATTCGGAAAAATTTAGTCGGCTAATCTGGCTATTGCTGCCGGCTGCAACCTTCGTAGTCAATGGAGACACTTCTTCAGGGTCTCATTAATACTTGCCCCCCACCACTCCCCTTGATTTGGCTGCCCCCCGCACGCTGAATCTGTGGAGATGAGAAGGGATACCTGATGGATTCATAGTTCCTGACATGAAGTGGTGCCCATCCTTACTGACTTTTCAGACCCGCCAAAGCTGGTTGGGTCTCCAGGTAACTAACGAAGATCTTCAGATAACGTTCCCAATAACCTCAACAGTTAGTACATGCGTACGTTTTTGAGTTTACCATCACAACCTCATCACGAGTCTGAAGATGTGAACAGTGGAGAGAAAATACGATAGTGACGAAGACGGTCCGACTCCAGCGGAGAGTCGACAAAACGTGATCTTGTCCCTTATAGGGTCTGCATGAAAAGATTTACAATGGTACGATGGAAGCGCCTGGCTGCAGGGAGCGACGCAAGACTTTCAACTGGCACAAGGTAAATCGGAATCTGAGCGACGAGAACCGGCGTGTACATGTTGATTGAACCTCTCTGCGGAAGCAAGTGGAACGCACATGAAGACTCCTTCCCAGTGGGTGCTACTACCAAACGCTCTCCATAAAAACCCATGCCACTTGCCTCTCTTCTGTTCGACGATCGCGTTATTAGGTTTATTTGCGTTTGCTACCCATAGTGAGTGACTACTTGTGAAGATCATCGGTTGACTGAATTAACACTTTTTCAGTGCCATCAAGAGAAGGAGGCGATCCCCACTTTGCAGAGGCAAAGGCGGTTCAACGTTTGCAGCCTCAACAAGCACGTTGGGGTCTACGGTCTCCCGTCACTGTTGTAAGAGCCAATACTGTTGTTGGTTTATTCGGTGTGCTCGTTCATTTGTGCTCCCCTCTCAGAACTCCGATCCCTCCAATTATAAGTTCACTGCAAACCATGGTGATTGAAACTCCTTGACTGAAGTGAGCAGGGACAGCAATGCAGCTCAGAGAGCCCTCAACCTGGCTATCAAGCAGATTGGAGACACCCGAAGAGCAGGACTGGGGGAAACCGTTGTAAAACTTTCACGTAGTGAACGACCTGAGTTAAGAACCTACGTGAGAAAGCTAAAGCTATTCGGGAGCATTCGCGCGGATGAAGGCGTTCCCAACCGCCCCCCGTACAGACATATCAACTAGTATTGTACGCGACGGACAAATATCCCGACGACATGTAATACGCTAATAGCTATGCAGTCATTCCGGCCTGCCTCGCGGTCGCCAGTGGTCTTCAATGTGTACATGGCCAAACTCTCACGCCTTGCCTTTCGACATGTCGGCTCCAGCTGGCTTTTACGCCCTACCGCTTCCCATTGCCCAGCTATCACTGGATGCAGTGTTAAGATGCGGCCAGTCCTTCCGCTGGTTCGCATATCCGCTCTTCTCCCCTGCCGACACCCCACGGTTCGGCGAACCGACACGCGAATACCGCTTCGCGTTACAGGATCGTGTCGTATGCCTTAGACAATCCCATATACATCTTTTCTACCGATCAATACATCCAGATCATGCGAAAGACGCGTCGCATGACCTTGACGAAACCTCTACGCTCACGTGGATCCACGACTACTTCCAGCTG
>Ga0307513_10001225_pt1 | contig 37196 bp, 25 predicted proteins | sample 15_EM_MG_FD_202174 | JGI IMG/M metagenome (GOLD analysis project Ga0307513, IMG submission 202174) | Populus trichocarpa ectomycorrhiza microbial communities from riparian zone in the Pacific Northwest, United States - 15_EM | ecosystem: Host-associated > Plants > Roots > Unclassified | place... | reverse complement strand
GATGAGTCACCAGGGATAGGGTTGTGAGAAGATGCCTATATAAGGCGCTTGGTTCCGACCAAGAGATAGGATCTTCACGCAACCATCTAAGTACTTTTCTATACTCAAGATATTGCAATACGATTACACTTTACTCTCTTTACATACACTCCGCCTCTACGCGAACCTACGAACCTGGAGACTATTGTGATAGTCTCGACAGGTTGCCCGAACATAGGACTATTGCGATAGTTCTATCACGCACGACAATCCACCCACCTTACTATCTGAAGAGATAGTACCTCTAGTAAAACGACTCAATACAAGCAAGCCAGTTCCGTACTATCTGAAGAGATAGTATTCCCCTACGCCTTATTACAAAGAAGAAGACTTGCTCACTATAGGAATCCACTATCGTTGCCTGTTGCATAACGACCTAACAATAGGATTGTTACAGATGGTGAAACAATACACTGCGAAATGAAACAAAAAACACCAAGGAACCCACGCCCAAATGATCGCACTCAGGAGTGCGGGGGGGGAACTCGCTCAACGACACCTAGATGCTCGATGCTCCCTAACTGACTAACTAAGAGTGATTATGGAAGTATATATCAATCCCAAATGCATCATATCCATCTATGTGGTACCACACTAGCCCATGTGAGTCTTTTCTTCCTCCTTGAGCATTTCTGGCTAACAAAAAGCAAAACAAACTGTGCCATCGCCGATCTTGCAGCTCTTTCATACTGACCTTACAGTGCTTCCGCTTTTTCCCGTCTTTTCTCCTAAGGGCTGCACGATCCCAAAACCATCACGCATCTCGGTATTTACGATGCTTTCCCGAACGTACAAACCAAACTTTCAAAGCCAAAGCCATATGTCGGAATCCTGACCGTATATCCGAAGCCACTCCTTGAAGTTATCTGAATAAAGGAAGTATTGTGAGTATGGCGAGCAGCACCATTCTTAACAATTCTTGCTGCACTATGGTCTAGCATCCTAAGAAAAGATTGTGCTTGTATGACCAAGTTTCTGTTGAACACATAGATAGAACCGTCATCTATAGGCCAATAAATAGGTGATCTGATAGTGCCAAGTAATTTGATATAGAGTAGAAAATTATGTAAGTGCATGATGCCTGCTCATCCATAAGCAATTTGGAAAAGCCACTGATATTGTATCATATATAAAGTTACGGTCCCTAGGCAAAAGTGTTCGTGAAAATGTGAGACATCCGACTAAGCGATTTCAACAACACTTTCCCCTAGGGACTTTATGTATTAGCGTCTGCTTATCTATTGACAGTGGTCTGAACCGTCCAGGGACCCCCTTCATCCCCACAACTTCTATAAGACAGCAAAGATCATATCTCCAAATGTTCTTGATCACAGCTTAGGTCATTCTCACCATCGCAGATGCGGAGACAAGGCTCTCCTATGTTAAAGCAAACTCAATCTCAAAAAAAAAGCTCAACATCCTAAATTGTAATTTGGTTCACGTGGCTGATAAGCCAATTTTACCTTTCCACCGGGTACTAACTTAGAGTTCTTCTCTCTTCAGATTTTTTTCTTTCTTTCTTCCTTTGCCTCGGTTAGTTTTTCTTTTCTTTCCTCAGTTTTTTATTTAGTATGATATCACATTTCTTTTCTTAAATCTTTTACACTTTAACATCTCTTATTCTTGTTGTTGCTCAAATTTTGTTGTTAATCCAAATTCATTTCCGTGTTTTCAATGAAATGTTTTTTCTCTTTTCGGTTTGGTGGCTATTTGGTCATTGTAGGCCTCCGTAGCCATGGCATCTAGCCAGCTCCCCCCTGCTTTGTATTAAAAGTTTCCAGTTTCATCACAACAATGGAACTGGAAAGAGTCTTCCTCAGCTCACCACAGTGTTGGAAGTCGCTAGATGCTGCTCTCGACGCTCACGTTATCGTTTCACTATTCGCACGGTTTGCGGGAATGGGCGTTGGCTTTAGGTACCTCCACCGGAAAACAAAAGAGACGGAAGGGAGAATGAAAGAGCTGGATTCCCTGCGCGACTAATAGTGGGAATATTTGTCGTTCTTTTGGTAGAAAGGGAGTGCGCAAAAGGGAATGGGAGACACATCTGGGAGAGGATGGGTAGGTGTGGTGATCTAAAGAAAGATAGGAGAACGACTTCCTTATGATTTATTATACTTCCTTCTTCAAGGCCGATTAATTAACTGAGAGAGAAGCGAATGAGCATGAGCGGACTTCCCTACTCGCCTCGACTCCCTATTGTTGGGTGCTACGCATCGCCCGGGTGGAAGTTTCTAGATGTGCTGTGGGATGGGATGGGTTGGCTTCCCTCGGGAGTGTAATGCTGTCGGGCTGCGCGAGCATGGATGTGTAGTCGCCCCCAACTTGGTTGAATGAAATATTGAACCACGCACCGCAAAGTTGTGCTCTAGGGATCGTATTTTTGTTGCTTGAACCCTTGGTTTGGCCGTCGACGTTAATCCATTTAAGACACCAGCGTCTAAGAGGGGTTCTCTCCTTATGGGAAGTGCCTTAAGTTCAAGTTCAGAGTACCAGGGAGAGTGAATACAGGACAAGGCTGAGGCCTATTAGCCCCTGACCAAAAAGGAAGACGCACGGAGGAACCAGAATCATGAAATTTGACCATAATGCCTGCACTAGTACTTATAGCTCTCCGTTTCCGATCAGCATTCACGAGCCCCGCCGATACCATAATCAGATTCTTTATTCCGTCAAATAAAGCTGCCGGTAATTAACTTGGTTTCCTCAATACTATTCGCAAATACAATAACTCGGGTGTTATGCGGTGATAGGAAGGCATGCAGATAAGGAGATTGAGGTCTGATTCAAGAACCCTAACCTTGCAATTGATCACTTTCCGCTCAAACAGAGCGGTTACAACACTAGAAAAACTGTGAATAGCGCCTTGACGTCTAAGGCTTCCTCCCTCCGGACCCGATGGAACATAAAGAAGCTCCAAAAAAAAAAAAAAGTGCGATCACAATAGGTTCTAAGCCCGGCGGAACATGGAAGAAACACGGGCTAGTTCGGTACCCTCTCCGCCAGCTAAGGACCGGTCAGAAGACATATATCTCTATCCAACAAATAACATAGCACAACTCCAGAAGCTCCAAAAACTCCAAAGAAACACACAAAGCTGGCGAAACCAGAGCTCCTAGCGATCTCAACTATTCTAGAACCATCCTAAAATCCAATGATAGTTCCTTCGCGATCCCTGAAGCCTATGCACTACCAATTTGGCTCGCGAATGAGGTAATTTCTCCCAGACCTCAGACACAGCCTAGGATTTGTGGAAATAGTACGATTAAATATGGACCGCTTATGTCACGGTGTACACTATAGCTAGTCACTATTCTTTTAATCACTGTTTGAAGCTGCCTGGCCTTATATCACCCCATTTTCACCTTCTCCCATTTCCCCTCCCAATCAATTGATCAGATCTGCAATTCCGCTCCCATCTACAGTATTTCTCCGATCCTCCACACTGTTTCATTGGACTCCTTTCCCGCTGCATATTTATGCTGCTATTTCGCCGCACAAATACTAGGTCACTCATGCCACCTCAGAGAGAATGAAGCTCCCAGAATCTCCCGGTCACTCAAGTCTCCAGTATATACCCTCAACATCCCATTTTCTTTTTAGACTTGGACTCGACGATATACTGAGGAACGAAACAAAACGAAAATCGCCAAGGAATTCACACGTAAACAATCGCACACAGAAGCGGGGAAAAACTCTTCTCTTCACAATAACAACTGCTCGCTCAACGACACCTGTCCACTACCTCAACTAACTAGGGCAAAAACAGAAGTATATATCACAAACTCCTCCTATCCTCATCAGGAGGTACCTTCAGACAGTTGGCTCCTTGTCCCACCTTTCCCCCTTTTTCCCGGAAACTCATGCTTACAAAATGCAGAAACAATCATCACTATCTCTCTAGGTGTCCTCCGAGTGTAAAACCCTTTTACTACCTTTCCGCCCCTGTTCCGATCGCTGCATTCCCACATAGGAAATGCTTTCCACAAACACGCCCGGAAGCCATATCCCATATGCCTGACTCCACAGCGCATGTCCGAAGCCACAGCACTTCTCCGGAAGCTAGCTAAAGAACAAAGGAGATAACGTATCCTACCTAGAAGCGGGTCACGACGGGAAACGGGCCACCCCAACACAACCAAGTACCTTGTCAAATAACAGATATCACAACAACCAAAAGAGAAATGCAAAGCGGAATAAAATAATCATGATATTAGCCAGTCCATGATAATGATGTAGGAAATTTGAGAAAAAAGAAAAAAAAGTAACTACTTAAGACCAATTTCTCCCGGAAATTAACTACGTACTATATCAAATAATATGTGCTATGATATGACGAGAGTGCCTTGGGATTCTTATTCCTTCTGCGCTGCCAGCAGTGTCCTATATATACAGAAAACTCTCATCCAAGAAACTCTCTTCCATCACCGTCTCTTGCCTTCCAAACCACACCCTCAACTCTGCAACAGATTTCCTCCTTCAATCCCTTTGCCCGTTTCAACTACTTACAGACTTTTTCTGAATCCTCAATCACAAACTTTCTTGATACCTGTGCCTGTTTCGCTATCATCAATGTGTGACACTCGTCCGTTGCATCCTCTAGCTAACACTAGTTCCAAACCTTTAGTACCCCTAGTCTGATTCAGGAATCCTCACAAAACATCTCCGCTGCATCTAACCATTCATCCTTACATGACATCGCTTCAACTTCCATACTTCCAAACACTATCCAAACAATAACTCTCCTCGTCCAAACATCAGCTGCTGTAGTGTGTGTTGTAGATATGAAACCTTCGTGCCAATTTTCAACACTATATGCTCTAATTAGAAAATATTCACAGAGCCAACCCAGGGAATGGAGAGTTCTGACATGAAAAGGGATAATAGGATCCTTCACTATCATGTACTTTGGGAATTACTGATAATTGGGTAAAGTGGAGGCTGGGTGGAGTGGTCAAGAAGAGAGGAGGAGGAGGAAACTACGGATTGAGTTGCACTCATACTGGAGATATCACTTGGTGATAAATCTTCGGGTACACGGGCGGCCATCTTCCCTTTCCGACTTGAAGACCCATTGTTTCCTGGTCGAGGCTGTCCCTTGCCTCTGATAGCCTTTCTTTCTTTCTTTCTCACTTCTTCAGCTTCTTTATTTAGCCAGATGTTGCGAGCCTTATCCAAACAAGAGCGTGGTACCAAGACAGCTTTACTGATATGCCGGCGGTCGGATTTGGTCTTTTTAGGAGCAGAGGCAATCTTGCAAACAGTTTCTTCCGCAATGGTTGCTGCTGCTAAAGCTGTGCCTGCAGTTGTAGCAAGTGCCACTCCAACCTTTTTGAGTACATGAATGTCGTTAGAGACTGCTAACAGGTTTTTAAGCTGCACAACCTGTTTTGTAGTGTTGGGTGGAGAGTAGGCAGGGCCAGCTTTGGACAGAGTGGAGGCGGATGGAGAAAAGAGAGAAGAGAGTGTTGAGGGGGGGGGTATAGTGTTTGGTAATGGTTGAGTTATTGAGGGAATAGGAGAGAATTTATTGATAATTTCAAGAACCTGGGAACGGCGAAATGGGTGAATACCAGTGGCAGCGAATGAGGCCTTGATATTAACCATGGTCAAGGCCTTTTGGCGTGCTATTTGGCAGAGTGGGAAGAAGTCTCCCTTGCTAATGGTTTGATATGGATGCGCTCTACCCCAGTCATCAACCTGATTGCTATAGTAACGCCCTAATAGACCAAAGATTCCAACATCCAAAGGCTGGAGAAGGTGCGTGGAGTGGGGCGGAAAACACAAAAGCTGGATCTCATGTGTAAAGCAGAACTTAATGAATTCTAAGGTCAAGTTTGAAGAGTGCCCATCAATGATTGAAAGCCAGGGATGACCTGTAGTGGATTGGTTATTAGGCTCAAAATGGTCAGTGAGCCAGCGGAGGCCAACTTTATCATTTGTCCACCCGGTTTTGAAGAGTGCAAATGCAACTGGATCTCTGTCTTCGTAGTCATGGTTGCCCATAGTATGTGCCTCTCCTTTGTAGCTATACAAAGGAGAAAGAACCTTCCCAGTAGCAGAAATAGTCTCCATTAAAGTGACACATTCTCTATTTCCTGGATGCCTGATTCAAGGATTGCCTCGCCTAGCACCACAGACAACCTTTCCTTTCTTTGCAACTCCTAGTGCAAACCCTTGCTCATCTGCATTCCGGATATCCTCTACAGCAATTTGATATCTGCTTCTGACAACTCCTAGCCGATTGAAAAAGCTCTGAATGCCTTCTGGCTTTCCTGCCACTTTCCTCTCTTGATCAATACGACCAGCAAAGCAAGAGGCAATAGTAGGGTGTCGATCTAGAAATCTGGTAATCCAGTGTTGACCGGGGATAGTGGCAGTTGCAGTCACCCACTTCGGTAGCAAAGCAGCAACCATTTCATGCAGGTGGGCAAGCCTTGGTGGAATTCCCATCTTATCCAATCGCTCAGCCCATTTGACCAATTCAATCTCTTCCTCCTCCATCAATAGCTGCTGTGTAACATGGGCTTGGTTTCGTGGCTTCACCCTCTGAAAAAATCCATTCCCCAAGGTACTCTTAGAAACTCCATACATCCGGGCTGCATTCCGAATACTGACTGGGTTTGGCTGGTTGAGTGCTTCAATAGCCTTATCCAGGCGAGTTTCGTATTCTGAATCTGCTCGAAGCTTTAGTTTTGGCATTGTGTGTGGTGGTATTGCTTATATTTGTTGTTAACTAGGAAAGAGGGTTGATATGAGGGTGGCCCGTTGCTACGTCATGACCCGCTTCTAGGTCGGATACGTTATCGGGAAAGTCTGGCGAGCAGCATTTCCAACATTTTTCTCCCACGATTTTAAAAGGCTCCTACGAGTGATAGTAGATGAAAAGAGTAATGATCTGCCTTCACCACAAAACAGCACCGAACGAAAAAATCGCCATAACAGCAACATCTGGTAAAACAATTCAATATATGATATACCAAATTATATATATTAGATACTCGTTCCCAGCCTCTTCTTGCTCACTCCCCCTCCCCCACCTCCCATTCTTGACGGGGAAAACAAAAATATCATACAGAATACAAGACCCAGCCCAACCCACACCTGGCTCTCTAACTGTTGAAAATGGTGCTGCTCGCCATACTCTCACGATACTTGCTTTGTTCAGATATCTTCCGGGAGCGTGCTTGTTTGTGGCATCGGATTTGCGCTGGGGATCCGGGCATATAGCTCTTGCATAGGGCATGGGTTTGTCTTCGGAGACTCGCTTTGGCTTCGGGTATACGGTTCGGCTTCGGGCGTTTGGTTTGTACATTCGGGAAAGCATTGCGAATGCAGGAATGCGCGATAGTTTTGGGATCATGCAGCTTTGGCGAAAGCTGGGATAAAAGCGGAAGCAGTGTAAGATCAGCCGGAAAGGAGCTGGAATCCCGGAGGTGGGAAAGGGTTTGTTTTCCTTTTAGTTAGCCGGGAGTGCTCACGGGGGCAGGAGATACTCGCATGGAGTAGTGCGGTGCCACATGGATGGATATGATGTCTTTGTGATTGATATATACTCCTGTGATCGCCTTTGTCAATTAGTTAGAGAGTAGAGAATCGAGTATCGAGAGTCGCCGTTGAGCGGGAGACCGTGCTTGCTGTTAAGTTAAGGAAGAGCTTTCCCCGCTCTTGTGTGCGATCGCTTATGTTGTAAGTTCCTTGGCATTTTTCGTTTCGTTTCACAGCCTGTCACTCTCCGTATATCGTTTCGCCGTGTATCGTTTCGCCGTTGAAGTCCAAAATTAACAACCCTAACATTGAACAGAGACCTCCGATGAATCATCAAACCCCTTCAGAACTAGTTTCGGAAGCGGAGGAAGGTGACACAGAGATAATTCGCCTCTGTATCGGCCTCAGGATCTGAACGACCCCGGAGCAGCTTCACAATCCCCCCTGGCAGCATCCCTGAATGGTGTTTGGCCATAATTGTGCTCCAGTGTTCCCAGCTGGCCAGCCCTTCCAGCTTTGGGTACTGTCGGACTGACCCAGACTTTTTCAGGGATGGCCGGGCCGGACTGTGGGAAACCAGCTTTCCAAAACAAAAGCCGGGTCCGGCCTGGGTGGGTGACCTGCAGCCATCAGGGTTTTTAAACCTAACCTTAATACGCAGAAAGCCATTTATACAGACTAAGGTTAGGGCTGATACACGTGACTTCTAGTGTTTTAACATGTTGTGATCACTCGGCTTGAAACTTTACTACCGGAGGTAAAGTTTTTCGGGAGAGAGCTACAGTAGCCGACTGAACGGGGAACGGTTAAACATGTGAATACAAGGACTAGATATTGGATATGGATAAGCTGACGACATTGATTGACTTTAAGATGATCTAGAAACACACACATTGTGTAGCATTTATTATTCTAGTCTAGGTAAGAGCCGCCAACAGCCTGACGGCTTTCGCAAATATCTTTGAATGGCCTGGGTATGTGTTGGTTAATTTATGTAGTTAAATTTAAAATGTCATAATATGCGAGAAGCTTAGCCAATCAGTGTTGAGTTTTACACCAGCAGCAGTCGTTGCCAAGGTATCTGGCGGCTTAGCCCGGGACCTGCAGGCTTTGCCTGGGCATCTGGCGGCTTTTGCCTGGGTCGCCTACGGTATCTTCCCCACCTAGCGGTTGCCTGGGCGCCTGCAGGCGTTGGCGGCGGTTGATAATTTAAGCTGGACTGACCTAGGCTTTTCAAAACCATTGCCCGGACTGGCCGCTTGGGAACACTCGGGGGGTACCTTACTCGACACGAGTGGGTCGGACACCCGTATGGTAATTAACTAGATTTCAAAGACGCACTGTACACTCATGTCCGCAAAGTTCTCGTAACGTCTGATGTATCGCGAAGTCTTGACAGCCTTAAACTGGGTGATTGCAGAAGCTATTTAAGGGGGAAAAAAATCTAAATATTCTCTACGGAATATGCCATTACTGGATTAAAAAAGATCTCTCGAAAAAGAGTTGCCCCTTTCTTGTTATCAAGGTCCGTATTGCTAGGAGTACCGAAGGTGTTACGAGAACTTTGCGGATGCGAGTGTACTCGAGTACATACAAACCGTTTTTGCAGCTGTTTGTTGGTATAGGAACGTGGTGGTGGTGGAAGAATGACTTAGTGTATTTCCTATCTATGACCGAAGGTATATATAGAGATACATGACCGCCAAGAGCCAACAACCGGTTCTACTAACCCTACTGCTCAACCCCAACACATATGAGGATAGCTACCCGTACCTACTGCTAACCTAACATCTAACAGTTGGAAGGAAAAAAAAGGCTGAGCGATGGCGGCAAAATGCCTCGAATAATAACACAAACATTTGCTCAGCCCGTGCTCGTGCAATTCTCCGAGTGTTTTTGTGTTACCGATCTCTATACTCTGACAACCGAGTCCACCTGGTAGTGAAAACAAAAATAACCGACAACAGTATCTACTCTGCGAAACGGAGGAAGTATGGGCGAATAACTGTTATTATCAAGAAATCTCAACTAGAAAGGAAAACCACGCAAGCCACGATCAATTCAATTCTGCTAGGCTACACAAACCCTTTATCTAAAGCCAACCCAGAGAACCACACAAAAGAGAGAAAAATCCCACCGCAAGAAAGCCCAACCTTACAGATTGTCCAAGTAACCAGGTACAGTAGAAAATTTCCCTCCTCAATCCAGAGTCCAACAGTTCCTCTGTTGTGCTGTGTTCCCTCGTTTTCCCGGTCGACGTGATGGGATAGCCGTCCACGCACATGTCTCTCTCCCGTATTCCACTCTTTCAGAGTCGCATTCCTTCCGCCGCTGCAGCAATCCCAAATCCATATCCCATAGGTTTGTCAGAACAATAAAGGAGTAGGTTGTACGTCTGCTGAGCATGCTGAACAGTGTTGAAGACTTCCGCTTTCGCTCCGGCGGGTGAATCGATCAGAGCACATGTGCGAACCTCCCTGACCGAACAATAACGGGATTGGCTGTATGCATGTCTTGTAGGCGGAGCGTGCCGAGCGGCAGCAAAAGCTTCTAAAGGGGAAACTGCCGTAACTTTAAGTGCGGAGTATCAAGAATGGTAAATGCGATACAAGACAGTCACCTAACAAAAAGGGAAGTCTGCGTATTTTGGAACTAGAATCATGAAATTTTGCGGCATTGCGTGGACGAGTGCCCACAGCCCTCAGTTCCCCACTCCCTATCTAGAGTACATTCATGAGCCCTGCTAATACCAGAAATAGAGTTTTTCTCATCAAAATTTAATAAAGTTACCAGTATGATAGTTAACTCGATTTCCCCAATATTATTTGCAAATGCAAGCACTCGCGTGCTATGTGATGATAAAGTGCCAGGGAAGTTAAGAAATCGGGGCCCGTGTCAAAAATCGTAACTTGGCAAATAGTCTCTTTCCCCTTGTAACAAAGCTATTGCGACACCATAAAAACTGAGAATGGCACCAGGATGTCCAGGGCTCGCTCCGGATTCGATGGAACCCGAAAGAGCATAAAAGGAAGGAACAAAAGTGCGATCGCAATAAGCTCTGAAGGGAGCGGGACACGGTGGGCCGATGGACTGGTTCGGTACTCTCTCCGCCGGCTAAGGACAGGCTAGGAGATACTATATATACCCCAACCTAAGTAGCAACATCACAAAACACCCAAACTCAAATTCTCAGGAAAAACGCATTCAACTAACAAAACCAGACCTCGGCCATCTCAACCCTTCTAGTGCGATCCTGACGTCCCATGATGCTTTCTTTTTGCTTTACGGCATTGCCGGCCAGCATTTTTCAATCTCCGGTTGAAGATGTGGGACCTTAATTAATCTTATTTCCCCCTTCTCATATCCCACCTCTCAGTCAAATAATCAGATCTGCAATTCCACTCTGATCCATGTTCTCCCCTCCGGAATATAGTTTACGTTGACTTCTTCCCCGCGGCCGATATATGTTGTTGCTTCATTGCAATAATCACGGGCCACTCGGGCCCCGTCAGAGAGAATGAAGCTGGCAGAATCCCCCACAAGCCCCCAGTATATGGCCTCGCCACGCCTTTTGTTTTTTTCCCATTGAATTTAAAATGGTTCTACGAGTGATAACATATGAATAGAGTAATGATCTGCCATCACCACAAAACAGCACTGAAGAAAAAGATCGTCAAAAGAGCAATATCGGGCAGAACAATCCAATATATTATGATGATACCAAACTATATATTTCTGATATTCCCTCCCAGCCTCCCCCACTTGCCCCCTGCCTCTCCTTTTTCGGGGGGAAATATAAATCATATAGAATACAACACCCAACCTAACCCACTCTTCGCATTCTAACAACCCTAAAATTGAACAAGGATCTCCCATCAATCATCAGACCAATCTTGATAATTACTATCGGAAACTGAGGAAGTGGACAAAGCGGGAGAATTCGGCTCCGTATCGGACTCAGCATTTGAACAACGCTGAAGCAGCTTTACAATCCCCTCATGCCCATTATCGGCAGCGCACATGAGTGGTGTTCGGCCATCATCGTCTCTCGAGTCGGGGTTGACCTCTTTCCGGTCAAGGAGGAGCCTCACAATCCCCTCATACCCACCCCTGGCAGCACAGATGAGTGGTGTGTTGTCATACATGTCACTCGGGTCAGGGTTGACCTCTTTCCGGTCAAGCAGGAGCTTCACAATTCCCTCATGCCCACCAGCGACAGCACAGATGAGTGGTGTCCGGTCATACATGTCACTCGAGTCGGGGTTGACCTCTCTCCGGTCAAGGAGGAGCTTCACAATCCCCTCATGCCCACCATCGACAGCACAGATGAGTGGTGTTTCGCTATACATGTCACTCGAGTCGGGGTCGACCTCTCTCCGGTCAAGGAGGAGCTTCACAATCCCCTGATGCCCACTCCTGGCAGCACAGATGAGTGGTGTTTTGCCATAGATGCCTCTCGAGTCGGGGTTGACCTCTTTGCGGTAAAGGAGCAGCTTCACAATCCCCTCATGCCCACCATCGGCAGCACCCGAGAGTGGTGTCTTGCCACGACGGGTCCTCGAGTCGGGTTTGACCTCTTTCCGGTAAAGGAGCAGCTTCACAATCCCCTCATGCCCACCCCTGGCAGCACAGATGAGTGGTGTTTCGCCATACTTGTCTCTCGAGTCGGGGTTGACCTCTTTCCGGTTAAGGAGCAGCCTCACAATCCCCTCATGCCCACCATCGGCCGCACAGAGGAGTGGTGTTCGGTTACAATTTTCTCGCGAGTCGGGGTTGACCTCTTTCCGGTCAAGGAGGAGCTTCATAACCCCCTCATGCCCACCCCTGGAAGCGTTCCAGAGTGGTGTCTGCCCATCATGGTTTCTCGAGTCGGGGTTGACCTCCTTCCGGTCAAGGAGCAGCTTCACAATCCCCTCATGCCCACGCTTGGCAGCACCCCAGAGTGGTGTTTGTTCCCACAGGTCTATCGAGTCGGGGTCGACCTCTTTCCGGTCCAGGAGCAACTTCACAATCCCCTCATGCCCACCCCCGGCAGCGTTCCAGAGTGGTGTTTTGCCATCCTTGTCTTTCGAGTCAGGGTTGACCTCTTTCCGGTCAAGGAGCAACTTCACCATCCCCTCATGCCCGCTTTCCGCTGCCCACATTAATGGAGTACGGCCCCAGCCATCCGCCATATCTGCACCACAGCATTTCACATCTTTCAACAAGCCAATCGCAATCTCATCAAGCCCAAGGTATGCTGCGCAGTGAAGACCAGTGAATCCCGCAGAATACCGCTCCTCCCATTTCCACCAATCGAAGTTCCCCCATAAAAGAAGCTTCGCCGATATATGCCGGCCAAATCTTCCAAGCAGCCGAAGCGAAAGTGATTTCACCGCTTCGGTAAGCCCATTTCTTGCATAGAGTCCCCAGTATGTAGAAGCATATTTGAGAAGGCGTGTCTCCACCGGAGCCCTGTTAAGACTCGGCGAAAGCTCAATGACAGAATCAAAGTTAAGATACGTCAAGCAAACCTCCGCAATTGTTGCTTGGGGGTTCTTGAAGTGTTCGGAATGCTGGTTGAAATATTCTTGAAGGGTAAAGTGCACCAGCCGGACAACTGAGCTCTCGTCTACGGTGGCAAGTCCCAAGCATGAGGCTAACAATGTTTTCTCCGGGGGGATATTATCGCGGTCCATATCTCTAGAGCCAATCTCGACTGCCAAGGCCTCGCATAGCTCCCCAATGTGCATCGGACGTTCCGAGCGCGAAATCCACATTAATGCAGCCATACCGAGTGATGATTTTCCCCTACCTTGACCCTTTATTCTATCCAATGTCGCATCGTAGGCGCCGTCCAACCCGAGTCCACTTGTCATTAAGTCGAGTTTCTCTCGCCTTTTGCGGATTGTCACCTCGTCCAATATCGCGGCTATGCTCAATGAAATGAGTAGAAATCTAGGCCCTATTGTCAGTGATTACTCTGGGCTTTTGATATATAGTTATCCATCACATACCCGTCGGGCATCTTTTCTAGAATGCCTTTCAGAATATCGGTCTTCAGTGCAGGATTTATCGCTCCGGAGTCCAAGTCATTGTTCAACTCCATCTCAACATATTCCTTTATATCCTCGCTGTTTGGGCTGATTGGGATTATCTGCGCGCCCCCAAGAAGAAATTTCTCCACCGCACCACTCATATGGGGTCTCCCAGTAATATATAACCGGACGCTTGGCGATTCCTGACAAACGGTCCGTAATGAGGTCAGAAGTTGGGGTAGATGTTTATCCGAACATTCATCTAGGGCATCAATACAAATGAAAGTTCGCCTAAAGGAAGTAAGTGCAACTTGTAACAGCTTAGCTCTCTCCGAAACTTGGAGCCCTCGTCCCCCAACCTCGCGCTCTGCTGTACTGAATGCTTCCTCGATTTCCGTAGGAACCATCTCTAGCGCATTCACAACCTGCTTGGTGAGGGCACCTATCATGTTCGCAGCGGTTTGCCTCTCTTGGTCCTGGAAATCGCAATAGACACAGGCGACAGCGACGTTCTCTCCCCGGAAATGGTCTAGTAACTTATCAATCACTAGAGAGCTAGCATTTTATCTAGTTAGTTATGACTTCCCCTCTAAAGGAATTATTTTTCCTACCTAAGAAAGGTCTTTCCAACCCCCGGATTACCGGAACAAAACAAAGTAGTCTTTGAGAATTCCGCTTCCCCATCACGCCAGCTGAGAAACTCATCGCCTTCCAAAAACCATTCCCCTATGCCCTCCTGTCTTCGTGCCCGAACATCGCTGTGTCGTACATTTTATCTTTTTCCAAACAACTACCAATTGTATATAAAGAAGCCCAGGAGAGAATCAAAAGACGTAGGAGAGGAACAAACTATTCGCTAACTTGTCTTCTACAGTTGTGCTTGAACCGAACCCTTAAGTACAAAAAGCCCAGATCTCCTAGCTCTCATAGTCTTCCCGCTAACATCATACCATATGGTCCCATTGACGCTATCCTCTTACCCCTCATTGCATCGGTCAAGCTCTCACCGATTTACCCCTCATTTTCTCACCGCTACCCCGCCTTTCCTTCACCGCTACCCCGCCTTTCGCACCATTCACCGAGTTGTATACGCTAGTGTGACAGTGCAGGAGAGAGTGCCGGAGAGAGTGCCGGTGAATTGCAATAGTACATGAGGTTGTAAGTGTTGAGAATTTTCACGAAGGATCCATATCCCAGACAGCGCTAGACCCGAGACGGAACAGACAAACTTTTACGAATGCTCTGTGACTATGGAATCAATGACTAAATGTAGGAGGAAGACGGATGTGGATAAGGGTAGGATATTATTGGGGCTGGGTGATACTGTGTAAGATAAGAGAGGTTAGCAGCAGAGTGAATGTTGCTCAATGGAGCAACAGTGCGGGTCATGAATGAGAGGGGCTGCAACTGTGGTTAGAGAAGCCGAGGAGAGGACACGGGTACTCTTTGTTGTGACTGCTGGTTTGTAGTATAAAAGACATCCGCTCCTGCTACATGTAGAAGAAGGGGTCAGTAAGGAATAGAATCTCAACTCACAGAAGACGTGTTTAACGACAGTAAGGGTGACAGCCAATTCAATATTTTGGCCTTTTTATCCACACTGGTTATATTGGTAGTGGTGTTGTTACAATTTGTTTGGTTAAAACAGTTCCGATTGCCTGTAAAGGCAGCATTATATTCTGGCTGTGTTGAAGAGCCCATATTGCTTCGCGGTAGATGTATTGTTAGCGAAAGCGATAAACTGTCTCGATGTTGAAGCTCAGCAAAAGCGGGGCCGTGTTGTAATACTGTAAGCCTCCTTGTCCAGCCCTGTTCGAAATGTTTTCGCGGAAACAGAGGCGCCACTGCAGAGTGTGGCGACAAAAGTATAATACTTCTACAAAGATTTTGCCCGGACTCAACTATACCGAAATCATTGCTGGGGCTCACTAGAAATCTACTTCATGAGAAATTCATGCAAACTTTGTGGCTGCCACCTAATAATGCCACCTTGTGCCTTAATCATATCTTCTAATTGCTCTTGCACATTATCTATAGTGTGTTTTCCTATGGAATTTGAACTACACATGTTTGGCAGAGTCTTGTCCTGCTACGGTAAAAACTCTTGAAATCCCCCCCCGCGCAGCCTTCTAATCTGTGGATTCTGAGTTATGAAATGCACAGAGGGGATAGCATTTTCTCAACACGGTAAAACATCGGCCCACTGGGCGCATTGGATCTAACTGGCATTCTCAATTCCATTCAACCTGTCCGGCTAAACCTATCCTGTGCTAACGAGCTAGTGATGGCTGATAACCGATGGCTGAGTCCAAGAGTTCGTTGCCGCCATGACATTACCAAAGTGCTACTAACTTACATCTCTCCAAGAAAACTTAGCGGTACGGGCTGTATGTACAAGTAATACCAGTGTCCACGGGGGCACCTTACTCGGCAAGAGTAGGTCGGAAGACACCCCGTATGTTAATTACCTAGTTTTCAAGGAGATACGGTAGTGTACTGTACGTACAAACCGTTTTTGCAGCTGTTGGAAAGAAAATGAGAAAAAGAAGGGCCGAGCAATGGCGGCAAAATGTCTTGACCAGTAACGAGCATTTGCCCAGCCCGTGCTCGCGCAATTCTCCGAGCGTGTTTGTGTTACCGATTCCCATACCCTGACACCCAAGTCCACCCGGTACTGAAAACAAAAATAACCGGGCAACAGTGTCTGCTCTGCGAAACGGGGGAAGTATGGGCAAACAACAGTCACTATCAAGAAATCTCAACCACACAAGCAACGATCAATTCAAATCCGCTCGGCTACACAAACCTCTTATCTAAAGCCGGCCTAGAGAACCACACAAAAGAGGGAAAAATCCCACCGGAAGAAAGCCCAACCTTACAGGTTGTCTAACTAACTAGGTACAGGCCGAATTTTCCTTCCTCAATCCAACAGTTCCTCTGTTGTGCTGTGTTCCCTCATTGTCCCTGTCGAGGTGATGGGGAGAAAGCGCGGGAGAAGGAAAGATTGTAACTTACATAGAGCCCCCCCTGTCTGCCAAGACTATGCATCAGCCACCCCTGCAGAACCGTGACCCATCCCCCAGCAAAGGTCATGCATGAACCACTATCTATTTTATCTAGGTTATTCAGAGATAAGCTAGAAAGCTGCAAGTGAGGAAAGCCAAATTTCATCCATAACAGTATAGTCTCCACCGTATCATAGTTACGACGAAATTGGGCCTGTGACGAAGAGGGATTAATTACCAGTAACCTTTCGTAACCCTAACCTCGATGATTCACCTTTTGTTCACCAAATACCCCTGTTCGTCGCCAGTCAAGTCTCGTGGGTACGGTCAAGACTGTACCCCCCCGTCCGGCCCTGGGATCCGGCCATCACCAACCAACCATTCTTAAGCCAGCCCTCTTAGCGATAGAAGTCATCGCACCCAACCAGCCGCCCATTTTGCACCAAAGCTTTCTGGCTTCAGCAAGACACATGACACTGCTCGTGTAACGGGGCTTGCCTTCGTAAGTGAGTTTTCCCCAGTCCGTCCCTACTTTCGCCAAGGGATTCTCTCCTTGTGGGATTTTATACGGCAATGGCAGATCGACAAACAACGGGCGGCGAAGCGGCGGCGGGCGAAACAAAACGCCAATATTCCAACAACACTGAAGACGAGCCGAGCCGCCCACACACAACTTGGGGAGGGGAACCTCATTTCTATTCAACTGCTCGCTCACGTGGACGACTCTTAACTCTTGATACTCCACTAACTAAACTAATTAGCGGTAAAGACAGGAGTATATATAAAACAACAAAGTCTTCCTCTTATCTTTCTATCGATCACGACACAGGACCATTCTCTTCCATGCATGTCCCCTTTTCTACGAACATTCCCCTTTTCCTTCGGTAAAAAATTTCATGCTGCCAAATGAAAGACAAATGTCTCAAAGAAAACTTCTTCATGCCCCATAGTCTCCGCTTACATGACCCCCGCTCCCGTATCCCACTCTTTCAGAGTCGCATTCCTTCCGCCGTTGCACCAATCCCAAATCCATATCCGACATGTTTGTCAGAACAATAGCGGAATAGGTTGTACGTCTGCTGAGCATGCTGAACAGTGTCAAAGACTTCCACTTTCGTTCCGGCGGACGTATCGATCCGGAGTGCATGTGAGAACTTCTTTGGCTCAACGATGGCGGGATTGGCTATACCCATGCCCGGTAGGCTGAGAATGCTGTGCAGCAGCAAAAGCTTTGATCGTGGGAACTGTCGTAACTTCAAGTGCGGAGTAAGAAGAATGATAAATAAAAGACAGGGCAGGGGCATATTACCGTAGTCGCCTAACAAAAAGGGAAGTCTGCGCACTTTTGAGCTAGAATCACGAAATTTGGCGGTAATGCGTAGACGAGTGCCCATGGCCCTCATTTCCTTATACCCGATTTAGAGTACATTCACGAACCCTGCCAATAACAGAACTAGAGTTTTTATTTCATCAAATAAAGCTACCGGTAGTTAACTTGCTTTTCTCAATACTATTCGCAAGTGCAGGAGCTCGGGTATGATACTATGGGATTATGTGGAGCCAGGCAAGTGAGGAAATTGGGGCATGTGTCAAAAGCCCTAACCTTGCAAGTGACCAGTTTCCCCTTAAACAAAGCTATTGCGGCACCCTAAAAACTAAGAATGACACCAGGATGTCCGCGATTCCCCCTCTCGGGATTCGACAGAACCTAAAGAGGCATCATAAAAGGAAGGAACAAAAGTGCAATCGCAATAAGCTCTGAAGGGAACGGAACATGGAGGAACGATGGACTAGTTTGGTACTCTCTCTCCCGACTAAGGACAGGCTAGGAGATATATACCTCGATCTAGTTGGAAACATCGCAAAACTCCCAAACTCAACAAATTCTCAAGAAACATACTCAGCTGACAAAACCAGACCTCAGCCATCTCAACCATTGTAGAGCCATTCTGACGTCCGTGATGCTTCCTCCATGTTCCTTAAGCCCATGCCCATGCCTCTCCAGTGCGGCTCGTGAACGTGGTAATACCTCCCATGGCCCGAGCCACAGAGAGGAATGTGTCGGGGTAGTGCTTCTGAATGTGTACTGTGCTTTCTACATCTTTGTATACGGCATAGCCGGCCAGCATTTTTCAATCTCCGTTTGAAGCTGTCGGCAGTGATTCATCCGATTTCCCCCTTCCCATGTCCCACGTCTCGGTCGGCTGGTCGGGTCTGCAGTTCCGTTCTCATCTGGGTATCCTGTCCCCCATACCGTTTCCTTTGACCTTTCCCGCTGCCGATTTATGCCGCTGTTTCGCTGCATAAATACTGGGTCACTCGGGCCCCATCAGAGAATGAAGCTGGCTGGCAGAATCCTCCACGCACTCAAGCCCCCAGTATATGGCCTGGCGACCCGTTTTGTTCTTTTTCCCATTGAATTTAAACTGTTTCTACGAGTGATAACATATGAATAGAGTAATGATCTGCCATCGCCACAAAGCGGGACTGAAGGAGAAAAAGATCGTCAAAGAGGAATATCGGGCAAAACAATTCAATATATGATATGGCACCAAACTATATAAATGTGATGCAAGCCCCCAGCCCCGCCCCTCCCCACCCCCTCCCGCTCACCTTCTCTGCGTCCCGTCACCAGCGTCCCCTATGCGCGGGGAAAAATAAAAATAGCATTGAGAATACAAGACCCAAGCTAACCCATCCCTTGCTTCCTAGCAACACAACATTTAACAAATGCCTTCTACCAACCACCACTACTTTCAGAAGAGGAAGCAGACATACAGAGATAATCTGCCTCTGTATCGGACTCAGCATCTGAACGACCCTGGAGCAGCTCCACAATCCCATCATGCCCACGCTTGGCAGCATACATGAGTGGTGTTCTGCCATGATTGTCTCTGGCTTTGGGGTTGACCTCTTCCCGGTCAAGGAGGAGCTTCACAACCCCCTCATGCCCACCACTGGCAGCGTTCCAGAGTGGTGTTTTGCCATCCTTGTCTTTCGAGTCAGGGTTGACCTCTTTCCGGTCAAGGAGCAGCTTCACAATCCCCTCATGCCCACCAAAGGCAGCACCCCAGAGTGGTGTTTGGTCAAGATCGTCTCTCGAGTCGGGGTTGACCTCTTTCCGGTCAAGGAGCAGCTTCGCAATCCCCTCATGCCCACCACTGGCAGCGCCCCAGAGTGGTGTTTGGTCATACTCGTCTCTCGAGTCGGGGTTGACCTCTTTCCGGTCAAGGAGCAGCTTCACAATCCCCTCATGCCCACCAAAGGCAGCATTCCAGAGTGGTGTTTTGCCACCCTTGTCTTTCGAGTCAGGGTTGACCTCTTTCCGGTCAAGGAGCAGCTTCACAATCCCCTCATGCCCACCAAAGGCAGCACCCCAGAGTGGTGTTTGGTCAAGACCGTCTCTCGAGTCGGGGTTGACCTCTTTCCGGTCAAGGAGCAGCTTCGCAATCCCCTCATGCCCACCAAAGGCAGCACCCCAGAGTGGTGTTTTGCCATCCTTGTCTTTCGAGTCAGGGTTGACCTCTTTCCTGTCGAGGAGCAGCTTCACCATCCCCTCATGCCCGCTTTCCGCTGCCCACATTAATGGAGTACGGCCCCAGCCATCCACCATATCTGCACCACACCCTTCCACGTCTTTCAACAAGCCAATCACAACCTTATCAAGCCCAAGGTATGCTGCGCAGTGAAGACCAGTGAATCCCGCAGAATACCGCCTCTCCCGTTCCCACCCATTGAAGTTCCCCCATAAAAGAAGCTTCGCCGATATATGTCGGCCAAATTTTCCAAGCAGCCGAAGCGCAAGTGATTTCACCGCTTCGGTAAGCCCATTTCTCGCATAGGGTCCCCAGTAGCTGGAGGCGTATTGGAGGAAGGGTGTCTCTGCCGGGGCGCTATCAAGGGTATGTGAAATCTTATTAACGCAATCAAAGTTAAGATACACCAAACAAGCCTCCGCCATTGCCGCATGGGGGCTTTTGAAATGTTCAGAATGCCGGTTGAAATATTCTTGAAGGGTAAAGTGTACCAGCCGGACAATTGAGCTCTCATCTACGGTCACAAGTCCCAAGCAGGAGGCTAACAATGTTTTTTTGGAAGGGGTGTTCTCGCTGTCCATATCCCTGGAGTCAATCTCGATTGCCAGGGCCTCGCATAACTCTCCAATATGCATCGGACGTTCCGAGCGAGAAATCCACATCAATGCAGCCATGCCGAGTGCTGCTTTCCCTTTACCCTGACCCTTAATTCTATCCAATGTCGCATCGTATGCGCCGTCCAAACCGAGCCCACTTGTCATTAAGCCGAGCCTTTCTCGCCTCTTGCGAATTGTCGCCTCATCCAATATCGCGTCCATGCTCAAGGAAATGAGTAGAAATCTAGCCACTATTGTCAGCGATTACTCGGAACTTCAGGTATAGAATTCGCAATCACATACACGTCAGGAATCCTTTCCGGAATGCATTTCATAATATCGGCCTTGAGCGAAGGGCTCATCTCTTCCGAGTCCAAGTCATGCTCCAACCTCATCTCGAGATATTCCCGAATATCGTCACTATTTGGGCTAAACGGGATAACATGCACACTCCCCGGAAGATATTTCTCCACAGCACTCCGAACGTGAGGTCTCCCAGTAATAAATAAACGGACACCTGGCGATGTCTGAGAAACGGTATGCAATGAAGTCAGAAGTTGGGATAGATGTTTATCTGAACATTCGTCTACGGCATCAATACAAATGAATGTCCGCTTCACTGGTGTAAGAGCCCTCGTCAAGAGCTTTACGGTTTCCAGAACCTTGAGTCCTCGACCCCCAACCTCGCGCTCTGCTTCCCTGAATGCTTCCTTGATCTCTGTAGGAACCATTTCTAGTGCATCCATAACCTGCCTGGTGAAGGCACCTATCATGTTCACAGCGGTTTGTCTTTCGTGGTCCTGGAAATCGCAATAGATGCAAGCGACAACCACGTTCTCTCCCCTAAAGTGCTCAAGTAACCTATCAATCACCAGAGAGCTAGTGTTTCATTCAGTTAGCTATAACTTTCCCTCTTAAGTAACCGTTTTCCCTACCTAAGAAATGTCTTTCCAACCCCAGGATTACCGGAACAAAACAGAGTAGCCTTGCAGGATTCACCTCCCCCGTCACGCCATCGGAGCAACTCATCCGCTTGCAAAAACCATTCCCCTAAGCCATCCTGTCTTCGGGCCCGAACATCGTTGTGGCGTGTGCGAGGTTGTAGGGGTGATAGCCAATTCAAGATTTTGGCCTTTTCATCCACATATGTTATGTTGGTAGTGGTGTTGTAACTATTTACCGGGTTAAAACTGTTTATATGGCCTGCGCCGGTAGTATTCGGCTTTGCATGTCTTGAAGGGTCCATATTATATCGCGGTGGAGGTGTTGGTAGGGCTGCGAAAGCAATAGAAGGCCTGGAAGTTGAAGCTTAGAGAAAGCGGGGTCGTGATAAGTTTACTTGGATGTGCAGCTAATAGCCGCCCCCCCAGCCTTGCGCTCCTCGTCTCACTCTTAGACACCCATCTTGGCGACAGAAGTCATGCCACCCAATCAGCCATTCATTTTGCATCAAAAGTTTCCTGCTCCAAAAAGACACGTGACAACTGCTCAGGTATCCTAATGGAATGGATCTTAGAAAGTGAGTTTTCCCCAGCTCGTGAGGCTCTCTCTTTTAACCGTAGACGGACGGCGACAACAACCGAACGAAACGCCAAGGATCGCCAGTGCACAACTTAGGCTTTGGAAAAGCTCCCTCTTCTTCACTTCCGCCCAAAACCCCAATGTCATTCCACCACAGACCAGAGATAAATTAAAAATTGTAATCCTGCAAATGCTCCTCAACTTCCCCAAAGCACACTGATATGAGTTTATAATATTATCTGTGTGCCATTCGCTACCCGGCCACTCCCTACCCCCAACAAGTATTATATCACACCCGGAACCACCAAACCACTACGACAACCCCTCAGTCCTCCCGCAGAGATTCCCCACCCGCCGGCAAGCAGACGGAGATGCTCTACCTGCTCGGCAAGAACCCCCCGCAAAAAAAACCCCCCAAAGCGAAAACACAAACATGTTGGAAACTGCCAGTGCAATCAACTCCAACATGAACCATCAAATAAGAACTACCAGAAACTCACTCATCACAATCCCCCACTAGCCCAGTACAGCGTCGCTCCATCAAATTTCAGAGCCACCTCCGGAGTACGGTAGCTCCTTTTCCCATCCAGTGCGCGAGAACTTGAGAGGGGCAAGTCCGTCACGTCACGTCACCCCTCCTCACAGGCTATTGAGCCCCATTCCCGCAAACCACAACCCAAGCCCATAATTCTTATACCAGAGCAAGTTCCCGGTAATAAGTCTTCGTAAAAGACTGGGATTATCTCGCAGATTGACCTAAATTAACGATGCGAAAACATTCCCAGGCACTCGTAAACACTATGGCTCCTAGGACAGATAATTAACGCTTCGGCTCCAATCCAGCCCTAATATGAATATAAACACTCATAAAACAAATCACGGTAAGGCGAGGCGCTGTAGGGTAAGGAATCAACACAGCCAGGTGGAAATACTGGAATCAGGGATTGGGTTGGATGGGTGGGGTTATGCGGTGATGAGGAGCCTGGGCTGGGAACTCCGGAATACCGGTGGTCGGGTATGGTATCACTAGTACGTAGGAAATCAATTATGGACAGCCATGGAATAACTTAACCCAGCGGACATGACAAACAAAGACAACTCAAAAAAATGTACTATAATATTATTATATAGAGAGAAGAAGGGGGTTCGCAAAAGCAGTACCAGTAACGCACTACGGATGCACATGAGATTGGTTAAACAGGACGCAAATAATAGAATAAGGAGTGTTGAGGGGAGTGCTTTTGGGGGGCCAATGAGATGAGAAAAATTACAGGCGAATCGTCAAACTTTTTGCATTGCCGAGAGAGGTGCATTTGTTAACTTAAGTGGGACTTACCATTGGGTGCCAAAACCTGCGAATCCTTTTAGAAGGAGGCTCAGATGGCTTAAATAGCCCAGGGGAGCCGAGGTCTGTTGGCTATAGGCTTGCTGCATATCTGAGAGTGGAATCGGCCCGGTCTCGTAGCAACTCCGCAATTTTATCATGCCCATCCTCGGCAGCCCACGAGGCAGCTGTTTGGCCAAAGTGGTCAACTGCGCCGAGATTGACGTCGTTCCGTTCTAGAAGCATCTTCACTACCCTCTCATTCCCACACCGTGCAGCCCAGGAGAGAGGTGTTCGGCCATGTTTATCAGCAGCGTTGGGGTCGACCTCGCTCCGTTCCAGTAGCATCCTCACCACTCCCTCATGCCCTGTCTGGGCAGCGAAGGAGAGCGGTGTTCGGCCATCCATGCCAGCTCTTCCGGGATTGACGCCGTCCCGTTCTAGCAGCATCCTCACAACTCCCTCACGCCCACACTCCGCTGCCCACAAGAGGGGTGTCCTCCCAGATTTGTCAACTTTGTCGAGATTTACGTCGTTCCGTTCTAGCAGCATCCTCACGATCTCCTCATCCCCATCCTGTGCGGCCCAGGAGAGGGGTGTCTGGCCACCTTTATCAGCCGCGTTGGGGTCTACCCCGTTCCGTTCCAGTAGCATCCTCACCACTCCCTCATTCCCTATCCCGACAGCGAAGGAGAGCGGTGTTCGGCCACGCCGGTCAGCTGTGTTGGGATTGACATCGCTCTGTTCGAGCAGCATCTTTACGACTCCCTTCTCCCCTCTCCTGACAGCGAAGGAGAGCGGTGTTCGGCCACGGTAGTCAGCCGTGTTGGGATTAACATCTTTCTGTTCCAGCAGTATCCTCACGACTCCCTCGTGCCCATTCCCGGCAGCACAATAGAGCGGTGTTCGACCATATCCGCCAACCGTGTTGGGATTGACATCGTTTCGCTCGAGTAGAGCCCTCACAACTTCCTCATGGCCATTCTCGGCAGCCCGGAAGAGCGGTGTTCGGCCATAATCGTCAACCGTGCCGGGATTGACATCGTTTCGCTCGAGTAGAGCCCTCACAACTTCCTCATGGCCATTCTCGGCAGCCCAGAAGAGCGGTGTCCGGCCATACACAGGCTGTAAGTGCGTGGGCATAGTGTTAGCTGTATCGTGATTACCCCCGAACACAACCTCCCATCAACCCAAGCGTTTACTACGTTACTCCAGCAATCAGCCTCCACATCTCATCTACCCATCTCGAATAAAGCAACCGCTATCCCCACTCACCCGAAGCATTGAAGGAACAATTTGAGGTCGGGGGAGCGAAGGAACTGCTGACTAAGCTTCACTTACCCGCAGGTGCCAACACGAAATGTAGGCAATCAAGGCCTCCGTACGCGATTAGAGGATATATGCGAACTCGCTTTCAGTATAATATCCACGATCAGGAAGTATTGGCAAAATTTGCAAGGTTCACACAGTATAAAGAACAGGAAGGAAAAGAAATCAATTGACTTCGTGGCCGCGTTCGTTGTCCCCTTTCTCGTCAAAGAGTATCTCTCTTCCCTGTCAGCTCCAATCTGTCGCTGTCTTCGGGGGAGGCAGGCGCCGGAACACCACACTTTTATACATTCCGGAAATTTTTTCTCCCACCAACATTCTCGACGACAGTCACCTGATCTAGCCCCATAAGATACTAACCGTCACCATAACATACAAATGAGGACATAAACAAAAGCCAAGATACGCAGCACCAATAAGCCCCATAAACACTCTTGCGGCATCTCCACATTCAAGTGGTTAGCCCTCACGCTATCTCACGCAATACTATCGAGTTCGAGATAGCGATTTGCGCTACAATTTCTCCAGATTTTTTTTTTTTTTACCTATAACGCAATTTCCCACAACCCACTTTTATATTTAGCCACGGGATTTCTCTCCCGGTCGGGTGCTACTCTGAGGCCCCGCTGTGTCCTCATTCGTGATAAAGTTGTCGCCTAAGCAGCTCCCCGGCCCTACGCTCTATCTAGTCACTCCGCCTAGCCTTTATTTTTTTTTGATGGAGAGTAGTCTTGCCATCGATTGCGTCAATGTTCAGGGAAGCAGAAGGGAGCTTAGTGTTACCCTTTTTCGAAGTCAGAGGCCTCCCTGCTAAACTCTCTCCTGCCCCCTCTAAAAAGCCACCCGTACACAATCCGAGATCCTTAGTCTCCTAGAAAGTCACTTGAGGAAGGTGCCCAACTTGTGATGAACCACCCCTGCCCGGCAAGAAAATCGCGGCGGAGTCCCATCCCCCCTAGCCCGACCGCTTAAGCTAGCCATCGCCATGGAACTATTATTCGGCCATCGCCACTGACACATACACTATCTTTCTCAAGACGAGAGGCCCCGCCTCCTGAGATATATTCCCCCCACTCCCAGATTCCAGTAGCCGAACACAGCTAAACGCAACAATCTTCCGCCCCGCTCCATCCTAAACTCGTCCGCTTCCCGTACCCAGTTTCCCGCGCCGCCCGGGCCGGTTCGTACAGTACACCTCGGCGCTGGTTCAAGCGGATGCCACTGCAGAATTTGACGTCTCTTGCCACGCATTTCCGTATCGAAGTTGATAAAATTGCCCTAGTTGGTTAATTAATAAATTGAACGAGATGACATTTCGGGCCGCCGGGGGTGCCCTTACGACATTTGCATTACCGTCCCCCGAGAGAGTGTGTGAGTGCGAGTGCCGCGGAGAGTGATTGTATCAAAGGAGAATTCGACTTATCCCGGAGTTCCACGAAATCTCTGGGATCTGGATAGAGAGGGCGCCATAGTAAATACGGCTTTCGCGCGCACGGGTCTGTGCTGGCCCTGGAACCAGTTGCTCTCAGGAGTTGTGTTGCGAAAAAGGCCTTCGGTCATCGAACCCCGGGAGTTAGAAGGGGGGGGGTTCGAATCCGGACTCCTGAAAAATGGAGATTCAAGCGGGGGGTTCCTCAATGTCTTAGTAAGCACAAGTCGCATCAAATCTTATGGGAATTTCCACCTTCACCCCAGCCGTATGAGTGTTTATTGCCCAGAAGCAAGAAAGAAAGAGCACTAGTACTAGCTTATTTGCTACATTTCGCTTCCTTTTCCTATCATTGCTCCCAATTGCTTTTAAATGTCATTACTTACCATTTTGTTGGAAGGGATTCTATCTTATAACCCCCCGGTTCGAAAAAGCACGTTCCTACCTGGCAATTCATAAAGTATTCGGATAAATTGGCGCCAAGATTTAATCATAGGCGCAATCTGGGACATGTTGGCGCGAATTCACCCGAATACTTTATGAATCTCCAAGTAGTCCTTCGATCATTTTTGATTCAACCCCCCCCCTTCATTACAACATTGCCCAGAAGCCCCCGGAACCACCCCCGCCAATGGATTTTGCTCGCATGACAGGGTTAGATCCTATGGCGCAAACAGGACGATTAGTGTCAGGTATGATATTTGGCCCAAAAACGCTATCTATATGCCCCGCGACCCAGTCCGCATCATTTCCAGTATGATACCATAGCACACAGTGCTCACAAGCAAGGGCCTGCTCGCGACCCCAAGCATCGGTATTTGTCCCCGTAGATGCTAGCCAACCACGACACTCTACTCATTGCAATGTTTGACATGCATCATAAAATCTCCTTCATTCCTTTCCCTCCCTGCCTAGATTTCACCCGCCGTTCCCTGCCGTAATGATTTCAGTCAGCAGTGGAACTCCTCTCCGCAGACGAGAAAGAAAAAAAAGCCAGAGTAAAGTCCCGGAGTAGCCTAAGACAGCAGCCCAGTCATGTGACTCGGGCAGTACCGTACAGGATGATTAAGCTACCAGTAAAATATCATTCGCAACAGCCCAGCACAGACGACTCAGAAATCTCAAACGATTCGCTCCCTTTGTATGATACCCGATCTAAGACCTGCAGCCTACACAGCTCGATAACGGGTCCTATCCTTACCAGGCACAGGGAAGAAAGGCAAGATCTGATTAGATAAAAACACTGCTGTTATGGATATGATAGGATGTGTCTCATATTATACCAATTACTGATCAGACCGACGATGATAGCATCATACATACAGGGTCGGGCGAGAAAGTTACGGAAGATTTGCCCAAGGTTAACCAACCCGATATCATCTATCCCTGTATGTTCCGGCTGATAGGCTCCCGCCCCTGTACTCAAGGCAATAGAACTCAGTAGAGGTGAGATGAGGTGAGCTGTCCAGTGGGCAAAAAAAAAAAAGTAAATTGTCAAAGCTAGAATTATATAGAATGCTCCGGTAGGTAGACCAAATAATCGGAAAAACTATTTCCGCCGATCACATACGAATCCGAGTGTCGTGCAGTACAAAATGTTACCTGTAATTGGTGCTTGCACATGATCTAGCCGGTTTTGTATAACAGAATGAATAGTATGCGCAATGGAGACTCTACCGGTACTCCAGTACTGGGGCCTGGGTCATGATATTAATATCTTTTGGGAGGGCGAGGAAAGCAGGCTTACGGGTCTGAGGCTTGACGCTCGGAGAACGATCCTTTCTAATTATACTGGGATAGTGCAATACCGGGAGATACTGTGCTCAGCCTGGTAGGTTTAGTGGGGCACGTACTATAGAAGCCGGAGGAATATATCACAGAACACGGATACCACCGCACAACGCCTTGAAATAATTTAGTATACTCGAGTACTGCGCAAGATCAAATATATGCCAATCATAACCACCCCAGATCCCTTGAATCCCTATAGATCCAATCAACCGACCACACAGCTTACCCAACCCCAAAAAAGAACAAAGCACCCCCAACCATGAAAGCAAGTCTTACCACAGCACCTGCTAGCAGTCATCCATCCATAAAGAAATAAGAAATAATAACAAGGGAAATAAAAAGCAAAAGAAGAAATCGCAGCCACCGCATGTATCCATGTACTATATTCGGCAAAACACCCAATCGCTATGATGACAAACTGAACTCCGCCCATGCTAGATAAAGCCCAATCGGGATAAAGATGAAGATGGAGATAGATGAAGCCCCATTTTTCCTATTTCCGGAAAATAGGAAAAGTCCTCCGTGGTGAGCCCGGGCTAATTGTGAAGTAAGCTATCGTGTCGTTTTCGGATGGAGGGAAATATGCCCTATTGGTGAGTAATCAGTGAGACACTCCAAAAGGATAGAAAGAATAGAAGGAGCAACCTCAATCATAACACGTCCATCAGCATCATGAAGGACTACTCAAACTATCATAAATCTCCTTTTTCAGTCAGCCACTCATGTCCCGACATAATAATAGACCCCGCGTGCTGCTACCGAATTCAATTACTTTACCTCGACAACCTCATCAACCTCGCTCAGCGACAACTCTACAACCCCCAATCCCAGCCTTGTCTGCAGTTCCACCACCATCTCCCCCTCACCGCGGTAACGGGCGACAGCGAGAGCGTCTTTGCCACTCCTATCCTGTATTTCTATGTTAGGATTGAATTCTAGCAACAACCTGAACATTCGCCCGTCGCTATTCTTAATAGCCCGGTGAATGGGAGTGTCGCCATTATCGAGGTCAACAACATCGATCGACGCGCCGTTTTCCAGTAGCATCCTTGTGATGGTGAGGTCTCTACGGTCAACGGAGAGGTGCAAGGGGGCTTTGGTCTGGCCGGGGTGGAAGCAGTTAGGGTCCGCGCCGAAGGATAAGAGTAGCCGAACGAGGGTATTCGGTCGGCGGAGTTGCATAGCGCTGTATAATGCTGTCGCGCCGAACACGTTTACCGCGTTCGCCTCGACCCCTCGCTCTAACAGCAATTGCGTGATCCCGACGTCGCCACTCTCGACGGCAAAGTGCAACGCTGTTAACCCGGTCCTACTCTTAGCTTTAATATCCGCCCCGGCATCTAGCAGGATCCTCACGATGGATTCCTGGGTGTAGCAAGCTTCGACCGCCGTGTGTAGTGCTGTCTCATGCCGGATATCCCGAGCCTCCAGATCCGCACCGTGGGACAAGAGTAATTTCACCACCTCCTCTCGATTCCAGGTCACGGCAACTTGCAACGGCGTCTTCTTATACGGTCCGCTGGCATCGTTCACGGCTAGGCCCCAGGACAACAGCAGGGTAACAAGCGGGATGTGGCCCTTTTTGGCGGCCCAACATAGCGCGCTTAGTCCGTTTTTAGATTGTAGGGCGTGGTGGTGCAGATGTGGGGTCAGGATGAAGTGAAGCTTTTTAGACGTCTCGATTAGATGCTTTAAATCGCGGGGCTGAAGATGGGAGATTATCAGGAGGTGGAGCTCGGTCGGGAGCGCTGGGAGGGACATTGTTTGTTGAGATGGATGATGGGAGGGGATGGAATGGGCTTCAGTCAGGCAGAGGTGAGGTTGCGAAAACGCCGTGGTTAGGGGTCACTGTTTGAGGGTTGGGGCGCAGTTGCTTGTCGGTGGTGTCGGGGGAAGAAAAAAATGTGAGGCTTAAACCGGGGGCAGGCTTGAGCACCCCTATTCGCAAAGTCTTGGCGGAAATGAAGGTACTAGTACAAGATTTTATGCATAATCTGAACTGTAAAAGTTGTCCTGGTACCTTTGTTGCCGCCAAGACATTGTCACAGTACATACCTTTGCCCGAATCCTTCGCAAATGGCAGAGTATCAGATTGTGTGGCGGTGAACATCCAATTTACCGTATAAGTTAGGCAGCTCGCCGCACCGCTTGTGATAGAGTGTTACAAAATCACAGACTCCAATTTCATTTGGTAACTCCCACCTTGTTCCGTTTATCACATTCGTTGTTTCCTTTTCGTTTCGCTGTAGAAGGCAAATTCCCACGGCGAATTTCAAACTGGGCTCAAGCCAGCAGAATTATCACTGTTTTAGGCGTTCATCCGGATCTCGAGTGATCTTAGGTGATGTTTCGTTTCCAGGAAGCATAGACCGCTGTTCTTTTCTGTTCCTCTCCCCGGGCGAGCGAACTGCGGTATTAAAAGTGTTTGCGCTCGGTTGTTTTGAAAACAAAATTTCCGTGTGGGCAGTGCTTCGGAAATTCTGTGACATGATACAAGTATCCGCATCCGGCATGATAGGGAAGACCAGACCTCCGGATCTGAACGAGCAGATCCGGAAAACAATACATCTTGTCATATTGGGCGTGTACCATAGTGTTAAACGGTCCATGATAGGCTATACTCTGCCCCTACAGCACACCTGTACTGTACCTCCCTAGCATCCACCCACACTCTTACCAGGCTTCACGCTTCCTATCCTACCACGAACACATATACTCTATACTCCTTCATTTCATGTTGTGTCACTCACGCCTCCACCAAAAACCCCTATGTGAAGTCAGCAATAAGTTCCCAACGATTTAGCCTATTCTCTTACTGCACTATTGAAGCCAAGACGGCCATCCCGGAGATCATAGAAGTGGAGCACTAGCACAGGTAACTCTCCTCACTCACCACTATTAGCGAGAACTAATCAAACTACTGTACCCATAGATTTAATTCCAGCCCTGCAATCGCAATTTCAGAAAGGAAAAAGTGGGGCCATCCAGAATTAATGGAGCCGGTTCCTAAAGTACCGTACATAGCGAGTCGGTTGGTAGGCACACTCGTCATACCTTATCTATTTTCCCGTTGGTATTGTTCTACAAGTAGGCGTTCCCGCCATGCTGCAGCGATGTGAGACTTCAAGATAACGGGCTTTCGGGACATTTTTGGCACCCAATACCGGAGAAACTCGCTACGGTAGGACGTCGGAGTTGCCTCTCTTGGTAAGGTCCGTTGTAGATCTCCGGATGAAAGTCCTCTCTTGACCCAAAGAAGGAAATTCTGGACGTCCCAGCGTGATTCTCAATTATCCTACTGTGGTTTTTGCCGTGGCTCGTATCTTGAGCACAGAGAATGATGGTACAATAATCCATGTAGTAGAATTTTGTAGTATTAAAAGTGGCGAGGGGGTCATCCGAGAGCGCACCTACTACTCGAGTATGGAGGAGCACAGAAGTGTGGACGTGTGTGGGCACACTAGGGGCTATACTGGTTAGGGATTCATAAAATACGTAATTTATATTTTCTGACAGCATTTCGCATGTATTGTAAATTATCATACGAATAATACCAAACAAACGAGCACGTGATAAGGTTAGGGCTAGGGGGTGATAGAAAAAAGAGGTAAATAGGCAAGTACAACAAACCATCGGCCATGGGACGAAATAAAGATACACAAGCCCACGACACATTTGAGATGGAGCAAGCAAGGGGAAGGGAAAGGGAAATAAAACGGTAAAGGCTGATGCCCGAGCAAGTGCTGAGAATATGTGTGTTTTTTCCCCATGTTTGGTAATAAAATACGGTATGGTGGAATAAAATAGTGCATCTTACGGTAAAATACCTTAAAATACCGACCAGCAAACTTACAACCACAACCTCTACGGTACTACTAGTACTGTAGGAATTTTTCCTTCTTAGATGGCCGTTGGCTAGCAGCCTCCGATAAGCAGCGCACACCCCGACATCCCCTCCCGTCAGCACGTCTAAGCGATCCTTGCACTTCCATCAGAAAAAGCCAGCGACATAATTTACGCACTCGAGAGGACCTCACAAGTGAAGTGGGGAGAGGGGCGTCGTCCCTGACTAGAGAAAAAACACTGGGCTAAATGCACAGCGAAGAACCGCCCCATGCCTATAATAGGCAGATGCCGTCCGCTGGTCGCAGCCCGGGACGAGGCCGGCCTCGGGTCCGATAGTACGGTCTCGGAACTACCTTCAGCATTTACTCGAATGCTATTACCAATACCTTGGCTCCTGAGAGGAAGCTACCCGCTCCGCCCTGTGGGGGTGGTGATGCCGCACAGTGGAGGGAGGGTACCAAGAATAGTGCCAAACCGGCTCGGCGTCCTAGACTCGTGGTCGGGATTCCCAATTTTTTCGCTCGCTTGCCTGCCTGCCTGACGTGGTGTTACCGTTCGGGATAAGCAAGAAAGGGCTGAAACGCCAGGTGGTTGCTGCAGTCAGTCGAGGAAGTGCCGGGGGTAGGTAAGAATAGTTGATACGAGTACAGACAGGTCTACTGTACTGTGCAGTTCTCGAATAGACACGGTTAACCGAAAAATCAAGGAAATTGGGCCTTTCGGAAAGATTTGTTAGCCTGCTCTGACTCGGTGGGATATCCTATCGCTCTGAATCTATGAGGGGGGCAGTGAGGTCTGGTCAAGGGTCACAATGTAGAATTGCGGTAATCTAGTTCTCACTTACTAGTACTGTACTTGTAGAAAGGGACTTGGGGGGTGTGGCTTTTAATGAGCAGCCGTCCGAGGAGTTACCGACCCTTGTCAGCCAAACAAAAAGTCCATCTTTTTTGCTGCGACGGGATGTCTGGAGAACTCGTGATGAGGGGGAGGGATTAGCTTACCAATGGCATCGTACCTAGCCGAGGTCTGAACCAATGACTCTCGGAGAGAGGCGGTGTCGTGCGATGCGGGTTCCTCCTGACGATAAGGCTTGATATGGCTTGAGAGGTGCGACCCCAAACCAACTCTCTCTCCAAAGGCTGTTTAAGAGTGGGTCGGGAGCATCAAGTTGTTTCTTGACGGAGACATATTTGTGCGCGACTAGCTCCAAATTCCAATGCCAAGCTCACAGCGCCCCATTCGTGGTTTGATTGCCAAAGTGCAGTTAGGATGGGGAATGTGCTTCTAGATGCGAATAAATACCCATGATTCGAGTGGATTTTCATACTAGGCTAAATTATTATTATTACAGTATGCCTCCCGTTGGTTATCCAACAATGGAGCGGGGCAGACAGATCCTTGGTTTTTCGAGCGCCACAAAGCACCTCCGGGCGCCTGTCCGGGGGTGGGGGGTTAGGGGGCGTGGACTTAGGGGTCTGAGTTAAGTCTGTCAAGTTCCACACCCCTGTTACAAGTTTTTGCAGTCACGGGCTCACAAACTGATGTATGATATCCTAAGGACCAAATCCTCATCGTGAGGTATGATACATACGCACCGTAGGGCTGGTTCGTGGGTGAGCCATTGACCGGAGCCAAGCCTTAGCATACCATCACATGTTCATTGTCGGTCGAGGAGTATGGTGTCAAGCAGGAACAGGCACCAGCTCACAAAAAGCACCCACTGTACTACGCCCGAGTACCCGACTATCATACTGTATGGTTTGGGAGGAAGTAGAGACGTCGCCAAACCTAAATTTTAGCATGGCTATGCAGCTAGGCGCAGATACCCAGGGAGATGTTTTCGCACAAGACAGGGGGTTATTTTGCTACTGTAGTTAACTGCCCTTGTCTTTTACGGAAACGTATCCCCTGGCACTTGTACCACTACTGGCTGCTACTACTTTCAAATAAATTGGTGTCACTCGATTGGCCAAATTGGCGAAATGGGGTAGGTTTGTAGTGCATGTCGCACGGGAGACAGTGTTGCAAATGGATCTGGTATCACCAGAGCTGTCGCTCAGGGCTGAGGTGGTCCTGATACTAGATCCCAAATCCGTACGCATAAGAGTGGCTGATGGGATAACTTTGGGCTTCAGATCAGGCTTTGGGCCATGTGAGTCACTCCCTTATTATGTCTAACACCGGTACCGGTATTATGACAGAGGGCAGGCTTGCGCATTGCTAGGAGTGCGAACTGGGAGTGTTCGTGCGACGATGCCTCTAGCCTGACTAGAGGGGGCCACAGTATAGATAATAGATGAGGTATCCCCCGAATAATAGTCCATCACCATCAATCTTTTCTTTCTGCTCCCACCAGTCACTCGCTCCATTATTGCATTCGTTTCTATCTGGAGCTGCGCTCACTGCAAGCTCTTAAGAAGACCACTCGTTTACAGAGCCGTGCTCATCACTGCCATTACAATGATTTCATTCCTATCAAAGGTCCTTCTTCTCCTGGCCATTCTTGGCCTGTCAAGCGCAGCAGTGCTCCCTCGGGGAGCGCTCAACACCCGCGCTCTTGGGTCCCCCATTAACCTCCCGAAAGGGAAACCAATATCTGCCGGCCAAACGGTGGCCTACTTTGGCCAGTTTGGTGAGCCAGGAGAGGACAGTCTCTCCAAGTTTTGCTCAAGCAGCAACATCGATATCATCGTCCTGGCCTTCGTAAATGTGTACAGGGGCGCCGGTGGGCTTCCGGGCATGAACTTGGGTCGCCACTGCGGAAAAAAGATCGCGGGGACAGATTTGCTCGATTGCCCCGATATGGGGAAGGAGATTACCGCCTGCCAGGCTGCCGGGAAGAAAGTGCTCCTGAGTCTCGGCGGAGAGACGGCGGGTGGTAATTCCTTGCCGGACGATAAGTCGGCCACAGAACTTGGAGAAAACCTCTGGAAATTGTTCGGTGAAGGCAAGGGCTTGGAGAGCAAGAGGCCCTTCGGCGGAGCCATAATCGACGGCTTTGATATTGGTAAGTCCCCTTTTTATACTCACTGCAAGGGTAGAACAAGAAAACCTAACACATGGTCTAGACAACGAAAACAAAGATCCCCTCGGCTACCCAAAACTAATCTCCACCCTCCGCTCGTGCTTCAAATCCAGCACCAGAAAGTACTACATATCCGCGGCCCCGCAATGCCACATGCCGGAAGAATCACTCGGCGACGCAGTCTTCAACGTCGACTACCTCTTCATCCAACACTACAACAACCCCTCCTGCCAGCTCGGCAACTTTATCGACTCCTTCAAGTCCTGGTCCACCAATATCGCCGCGCGCACCACTTCCGGGACGAAGGTCTTTGCCGGATTTCCCGGAAACTCCACCGCTGCGGGACAAGGCTATGCGACCCACGACGAGATGAAGAAGTACATTACCGCCGTGCGCGGGTTACCGAATTTTGGCGGGGTGATGGCTTGGGATGCTGTACACGCAGCGGGAAATATCGCCTCTGGGAAGAGCTTTTTTCAAGTTATGAGGGATGCTCTTAGTTAAGGGGGGGAGGCTCTTTCTTGATCTAGTCATTGTTTATGCGACTTTACTGTAATGTTTGGTTTTTATTTTTATTTTCTTATTTTTATTCCTCTTCTTCTTTTCGTATCACTTTCGGGGTCTATTACCGGTATAACTGTATCCTAAGTTGACCTATTCCTTCTCTCGCCTCATTTTTTTCTTTTCGTTGTTTTTCTATCTTCTTTTTGAATTTCCAATTTTTTTATATATAGCATGGATGGATGGATGGACTGATAGACGTTTTGCGCATGTACGAGTATCGCAGCTTTGAAGAATTCCGCTAACAATACCTACCGTAGCTTTAAAGGCTTTTAAAAAGAGAAATTGAAATGATTTCCCCTGATTGAATATGTCATATATGCATGCGGATGAGATCTTGGTGATGGGTTAGAACACGCGGTTGAAGTAGCCTTGACCTTGTCTCTGCCTCAGGTAACACAGACAGCGCACAGCAGAATGTAACACAAGACTCTACCAGAACAAACCCAGCCCCAAAAATCTACGGTATCATACGACAGTACCACACACCCCCTCAGTCTGATATGACACCTCAAGTATCAGCATTCCCCGGAGAAACCCCATGATCACCCAAGCCCTTGGCGCTCTTTATAGAAATGCCCCATCGGGTTTCAGCCTTTGAAAGTATCATATTATCATACTCTAAATTACTTTACGCCGCGTCCCAATGCGCTAATAGACAGATGCTAACGTCAACAGCACTTTCAGAATTACCTACGAAATAAGGCAAACAGAGAATCAGGGCAACTGAACCGGAGGAGGTGAGGCACTGCTAAATTCCGGAATCTTCTTTAATGTTCCCATATAAGGACAATCTTATAGATGGCTCACTCCAAAAACTACAACTCTATCAATAAATCTCCGTTCTAGGAGAATCTTTGGATATGACGTTAGTCAACACCCCCGCTAAGCCATGTCGAATACGGTAACCATCGCCTTATTCGGCAACAATAATAGTAGCGAATACCGCTGGATCTATCATACCTACTCATACCTTTCTTATTCTTCCCACTTATCGTGACTGCTCCTCCCAACCCAAAAGACTCACCCAGTACGGCGGTACACTATTCACCCGATCCAATTTTTTCTCACGTTATTCTCTCCGCGCCCGCAAGTGAGACATTATGTTTTACTCGCACCATTCCATAACCTTGAGCCTCGCGCTAAAAAAGACGTCCAAAATTCCCCCACTCGGAATAGGGGGTGGGGTGCTGGGTTGGAAAAGTGACCCCCTCCCTCCCTTAGCCTCAATTTAAGACACTAAAAAAATAAGAGGTGGAAAAAAAAAGTGCAGGATTTTTATCATACTCACCAGCAATAACAAACAGCATCTCCAACGTTCCTTTAGCGAGTTGAGTTCGTTAAAAAAACAATAACAACATTTGGTACCGGTATGACATTCGAACAGGGAGGGAGTGTGCCAGAGCCGGGATTGGCTGGCACTTGTCATAAGGTTTTCCCTTGCAACTTTCCGTTCCCATGGATGAAGGAGCTGCGACCCCGGGCGCGCACAACCCCAGCACTACCCACTCAATCACTCACGCACTCACTCACTCGTTCGCTCGCTTGCTCGAACTGCACTTTTGGACTGCGGTATGAAGTATATGCAAGAAGACTGGATTCCTTCACCACCAACCCCCCCCCCCCCCCCCGGGGGAGGATAAACAGGGGGGTTTGTGTTTTTTTTTTTTGTTTTTTTTTAAAAAAGGG
>Ga0307513_10001224_pt1 | contig 37217 bp, 27 predicted proteins | sample 15_EM_MG_FD_202174 | JGI IMG/M metagenome (GOLD analysis project Ga0307513, IMG submission 202174) | Populus trichocarpa ectomycorrhiza microbial communities from riparian zone in the Pacific Northwest, United States - 15_EM | ecosystem: Host-associated > Plants > Roots > Unclassified | place... | reverse complement strand
GTGATGCCGCCGCGGTCATTGCCAAGCGCCTTCATCGTGTCTCCTGATTGCAGGACTTGATCGCTCCGGTCACAGCTACTCGGCAGTACGATAGCAGTCGGTCACTATGACGTCTGCCTCATTCGGACCAAACGGCCCTGCTGGTTCATCACGATGTGACGACGACAACCACGATCAGGCACGCCGAGCCGGATCGGTTGCCGAGCGTGAGCCTGGCCGGGCTAGATCGTGGCCCGTAGCCCTGCCGGAGACCGACCTAGCCTGCGCCGCAAGCTGATCAGGACGAACACCGACAAGCCGACCACCACCAGCAGCCCGGCCGCAACCTGGGTGCCGATCACCGCGACGGTCCGCGCGGCGCCGGCCCGAGGAGCGGACGGCAGCGGCTCCGGCGCCCGCAGCAGGGTGAGCTCAGGCCCGTCCAGAACCGGGGTCCACCCTGCCGGCAGGACCGGCAACCGGCCGGGGGTGCCGCGTTCGATCAGCACCCAGCCGACCGCGAGCGAGCGCAGTCGGGCGTCGGTCAGCTCCCCGTCGGCAAGATCGGTGGCGATCACCCGGGCTCCGAGGCCTTCCTCGGGCAGACGCCGCCCGGAGACCGTGAGCGCGTCCGAGACGATGCTCTGCCGGGGCAGCAGTCGCGGTGCCGGATCGAGGACCGGGTCGGGGCCGCTCCAGCTGAACACCCGGAACGGCTGCCACGGCAGGACCAGCACCCGGCCCCGATCGTCGAACCGGTCGAGCGCGACCCGCACCTGGGCCCACTGCGCCGGATAGTGCCGAGCTCGCAGGCTCCCGGCCAGGCCACCGGCCAGGTCCGGGATCGACGCGACCACCAGCAGGGCAGCGAACAGCGCCACCCCCACTCGCCTTCCCGCCCCGGCGTTACCGGTTCCCGACCCGGCATTTCCCGCACCCGGCCCGGCGGTTCCGATCCCCGGCCCGGCGGATCCCGCACCCGGCCCGGCACTACCGGGCCACTGCCCGGCATTTCCCGGGCCCGGCCCGGCGGATCCCGCACCCGGGTCAGCGGTTCCGGTCCCCGGCTCGGCGGTTCCCGCTCCCGGTCCGGTGGTTGCCTCGCCTGCACCGGCCAGCCGCCCGGCCAGTTCGCTCACCCCGAGGCCGCAGAGCACCGCCAGGACCACGGCCGGCAGGCCGAGCCAGCGGTGACCGTCGCGCAGCAGCCCAGCCCCGGGCAGCACGTCAATCATCGTTCGCAGCACCCATTCACCGCCGGGCAGCACCGGCAGCACTGCCACCAGGTAGCCGACCGCCGCCGCCCCGGCCGCCGCCAGCAGTTCCGCCCGGTGTCCGGCTCGCCAGAGCCGCCGCACCGCGGGCGACCCGGCCGCCGCCAGGACCAACAACAGCACCGTGCTCACCCGAGCGAGCACAGTGTCCCGACTGGCCGGCAGCGCCGCCTGATTCCACATCCCGGCCAGCCCCGCGGCGTCCACCAGCCGCCCCCAGCCGGTCTCGGACCGCAGCGCGAACGCGGTGATCCCGTCATCCACCCCGCCGCTCGGAGCGGCAAAGGCGGGGGCGGCTGCGGCTGCCACCAGCCAGGGCAACTGCAGGACGCCGAGCGTCACCACCCCGACCAGCGCACGCCGACCACGGCCACCGCCGGCCCCGGAACTGACGCCAGAACCGCTGTTCCCATCAAGGCCACTGCTCGGGCGACTGCCAGGACCAACGCTCGGGGCACTGAACCAGCCCGCCAGCAGTCCGGCCACCCCGGCAACCACCACCAGGGCACCGCCGCCGGGCGTGAGCGAACCGAAGCCGGCCGCCGCTGTCAATCCGCCCCAGGCCCGAAGCCCCTCCGCCCGAGGCCGGCCGCCCCCAAACCCCGTCCCGGACCGCCCCCCGGACCCCGGACCCCGATCAGGATCAGGATCAGGATCAGGACCGGGACGAGGACCAGACCCAGCCCGCACCAGGGCACGCCCGAAGATCGCCACCCACGGCAGCGCCCCGTAGGCGAAAAGATGCGGCACATGCCCGATCGCCAACTGCTCGAGCACAAACGGGTTCCACTCGGCGACCAGGAGCGCCAGCAGCCGTCCCGGCAGCGGCGCCGGGGTGAGGACGGCGACCCCCCAGCCAGCCAGGGTCAGCGCCAGCAGGCCGAGCAGCTGGGTTATCAGGTCGTCCGGCAGCACCTTGGCCAGCACCGCGACCGCCGCATCCAGCGGGATCGCCCGCGGCAACCGATCGCCGAGGCCGAGCGCATCCTCGCCGAGCACCGGCCGGGGTACCGACACCAGGTCGTACCGCAGCGGAAACCCGGGCAGCAGCATCGGACCGTAGATCACCGCCGCGACCAGCGCGGCGACCCCCGCCAGCAGCCCGCTCCGCGGCCGAGCGCCGGCCCCGACGCCGGTGCCCGCCTCGGTCAGGACCTCGGTCAGTGAGCCGCCTCGTGCCAGGACCGGCCGAGCCCGACCGACACATCGAGCGGCACGGTGAGCTCGGCCGCGCCGGACATCGCCGTCCGCACCAGCTGCTCCAGCTGCTCCCGCTCGCCGGGCGCGACCTCGAGCACAAGCTCGTCGTGGACCTGCAGCAACATCCGCGACTGCAGGCCGTTCGCGGTCAGCTCACGATCCACCTCGAGCATCGCGACCTTGACGATGTCAGCGGCGGAACCCTGGATCGGGGCGTTCAGCGCCATCCGCTCGGCTGCCTCGCGACGCTGCCGGTTATCACTGGTCAGGTCGGGCAGGTATCGCCGTCGGCCGAAGATGGTCTCGGTGTAGCCGGTCTTGCGGGCCTCGTCGACGACGGTACGCAGGTAGTCGCGGACCCCACCGAAGCGCTGGAAGTACTCCTCCATCAGGGCGCGGGCCTCTTCGGCGGGAATGCTCAGCTGCCGGGACAACCCGAACGCGCTGAGCCCGTAGGCCAGCCCGTACGACATCGCCTTGATCTTGGACCGCATCGCCGCCGTGACGTCGGCCGGTTCCACCGCAAAGACCCGAGCGCCGACGAACCGGTGCAGGTCTTCTCCCGAGCGGAAGGCCTCGATCAGACCCTCGTCACCGGAGAGGTGGGCCATGATCCGCATCTCGATCTGCGAGTAGTCCGCGGTCAGCAGGCTCTCGTGGTCCGGCCCGACGATGAAGACCTCGCGGATCCGCCGTCCCTCGTCGGTCCGGATCGGGATGTTCTGCAGGTTCGGGTCGGTGCTCGACAGCCGACCGGTGGCGGCGATCGTCTGCTGGTACGTGGTGTGGATCCGGCCGTCGTCCGCCACCGCCTTCAGCAGGCCCTCAACGGTCTGCCGGAGCTTGGACGCGTCTCGGTGCCGGAGCAGGTGCAGCAGGAACGGGCTCTCGGTGCGGAGGTAGAGATCCTGCAGCGCCTCGGCGTCCGTGGTGTACCCGGTCTTCGTTCGCTTCGTCTTCGGCATCTCCAGCTCGTCGAACAGCACGACCTGCAACTGCTTCGGCGAGCCGAGGTTGATCTCCTTGCCGATCACCTCGAACGCGGACTTGGCGGCGTTCGCCACGGCGGCGGCGAAGTAGCTCTCCAGTTCGCCGAGCGCATCGGTGTCGATCGCGATCCCGGCGCGCTCCATCCGCTGCAGTACCGGGACGAGCGGCAGCTCGATCTGGTCCAGCAGCCGAGCGGCGCCGCGCTCGGTGAGGTCGCTCTGCAGGGACAACCACAGGTCGATCACCGCTCGGGCGCGGACCATCGCCGCCTCGGACTCGTCCGGGCCCTCACCGGCATCGAGCAGGGTGAGCTGCTCGTTCGGCTCGGCTTCCTCGGCCTTCAGCTGTCGGCCGAGGTGCCGCAGGGTCAGGTCGGCGAGGTCGTAGCTGCGCTGATCCGGCAGGCACAGGTAGGCGGCGAGCGCGGTGTCGCCGAGCAGACCGGCCACCGGCAGGCCACGATCGGCCAGCGCCGTCAGCGGGCCTTTGGCATCGTGCAGCACCTTGGGCCGGGCCGGGTCGATCAGCCAGTCCGCTACCGCCTGCAGCGCCTGCTCGTCCGCCGTCACCAGGTCGATGAACGCCGCGGCGCCGGCCGTCTCGGTGACGCCCGCGGCGGACCCATCGGTGATCGGGGCAGCCGCGGCCACCGCAATCGCCTGGGCGTCGCCGCGACCCGCCCGCCAACTGCCGACCACGTGCACCCCGACGGTCCCGACGGCGTGCTGGCCGAGCCAACGGGCGACGTCCGCGCCCTCCAGCCGCTCGGCGGCCAACTCGAAGCCGCCGTCCGCCTCCGGCTCGGGGGTGGTCAGGGTGGCGAACAGCCGGTCGCGCAGTACCCGGAACTCCAGTCCGTCAAAGACCCGGTGCACCTCCTCGCGGTCCCAGGCCGGCAACAGCAGGTCGTTCGGGCCGAGCGGCAGCTCGATGTCGCGGAGCAGGTGGTTGACCTGACGGTTGACGATCACCTGGGCCAGGTGGTCGCGCAGGCTCTGGCCTGCCTTGCCGCCGATCTGGTCGACGTTGGCGATGATGCCGTCCAGGTCGCCGTACATCCCGATCCACTTGGCCGCCGTTTTCGGGCCGACCCCGGGGATCCCGGGCAGGTTGTCGCTGGTCTCGCCGACCAGCGCGGCCAGGTCCGGATACCGCTGCGGCTGCAGGCCGTACTTCTCCTCGACCGCGGCCGGCGTCATCCGAGCCAGGTCGGAGACGCCCTTACGCGGATAGAGCAGGGTGATGTTGTCGTTGACCAGTTGCAGGCAGTCGCGGTCGCCGCTGGAGATCAGCACCTCGAAGCCGGAAGCGTCGGCCTGGGTGGCCAGGGTGGCGATGATGTCGTCGGCCTCGAACCCGTCGAGCTCCAGGGTCGGGACCCGCAGCGCCGCCAGCACCTCCTTGATCAGCGAGACCTGGCCGGAGAACTCCGCCGGCGAACTGCTCCGGTTGGCTTTGTATCCGGAGTAGGCCTCGCTGCGGAACGTCTTCCGGGAGACGTCGAAGGCCACCGCGACGTGATCGGGTGCCTCGTCTCGGAGCACGTTGATCAGCATCGAGGTGAAGCCGTAAACGGCGTTGGTGACCTGACCGGTGGTGGTTGAGAAGTTCTCCACGGGCAGGGCGAAGAAAGCCCGGTAGGCGAGCGAATGCCCGTCCACGAGCAACAGGCGTGGGCGCTGTTTGGTGGCCCCCTCGGGCGCTGTCGTACTCACGGCTGCCACCCTATGTGGCATGTCCGACAACCAGGTCGACGCCGACCCCGCCACCGGCCCGGAATCCGCCTCCGCATCCTCCGCCACGTCGTCCATTGGTCTGGACCTGGAGTCGATCGCCCGCTCCTCGCTGACCGACGCGATGGGCATCGTCATCCTCGAGGCGAGCCCGGAACTGCTGGTCGGGACCATGCCGGTGGAGGGCAACACCCAACCTCACGGCCTGCTGCACGGCGGCGCGTCCTGCGTACTGGCGGAAACCCTGGGGTCGGTGGGGGCGACCCTGCACGGTGCCAGGTCCGGCAAATTCGCCGTCGGCATCGACATCAACGCCACCCACCACCGGGGTGCCCGCTCCGGTCTGGTCACCGCGACCGCGCGGGCGCTGCAGCTGGGCGGGTCGCTGGCCAGTTACGAGATCGTGATCGTGGACGACGCCGGCCGACGGGTCTGCACCGCCCGGTTGACCTGCATGCTCCGCCCGCTGCCCAAGGCTTAGGGCCGGCCGAAGAGCGCCACTCTAGGCCAACTGGGCGCTGCCGGCGTCCTCGATGGGCAGCGCCTCCATCGGCAGTTCGTCGATCGGCAGCACCTGGTCCACCATCGTCAAAGCCGGTTGGTTGCGCGCCCGGGCCCGCAGCGACCGGCGCCGGGACAGCAGATCCTCCAGCCCGCCGCGATGCAGTTCGCCGCTCAGCCGGCGACGCAGCGTGGCCGGGGTGACCGAGCGCCGGACGGTGACCGGCGAGAAGCCGAGCCGGGCGAAGAACCGGTGGGTGTCGCGGGCCCACGGCGTCACGCTGGAGACGATCTGCTCGGCACCACTGCGCTCGGCCCGCCCGGCGACCTGGCTGAGCATCGCCCGGGCCACGCCGTGCCGACGAGCGGCGGCGGTGACGTACATCTGATCGATGCAGATCGTCGGCTGGTCGGTCAGATAGCTCAGCGAGCTCTCGCGCAGGATCAGGAAGCCGGCCGGCCTGCCGTCGCGGCGGGCCAGCAGGATCTCGATCTGCCCGGTGCTGATCGCTTCTGCCAGTCGGGGGCCGGCCTGCTCGGCGGAGGTGGACGGCCGGCCGAGCCGGACGTTCTCGTCCCGGCCCTGGGTCCAGAGCTCGAGCACATCGGCGAGGTCGTCAACGGTCGCTCGGCGAACGTCCACGAGAGCGCGGGCCACAAAGCCTCCTGGTGAGCCGAACCTGGTGAGCCGAACCCGGATAACACCGAATCGTGGCGCCCGGAATGCCCCGAGCGCCGCGCGCTGGCCGGAAGCTTACGGCTCGCGGCGACCGCATGGGCCCGCTTCCGATAACAACGATGCAACGTCGGAACAACTGTCCAGGTGGTCCTCGGGATACATCAATACGGGTGCACGGAATTACGCTCAGTAGCCGGATGACAACGAAATCATCGCTGGTGAGCGGCTTCTGGGATAGCCGTCCGAACGAGTTGAGCAACCTCTGAGGAATCCCGAAACGATGATGCTCACGATGTGGCGTCTTGAGATACATCCAAGGGGTAGAGTCCGCGACCAATCGTGACGCACAGGAACGATCACCAGGTGGCACCGGAATCGACCGGATAAGGCCGCTGCATTACCCGCCGGGCGTGACCGACCACGCCCGGTGAAGCACGAGGGAACGGAGAAGCATCGAGTGCGCAGACATGCGGTCCAGGCGGTGCTCGTCATACTCGGCGCGCTCCTGGCGCTGGTAGGGATCGGCGCTCTGCCGGCCCAGGCAGAAGGCGAGACGGTGCAAGGCACCCTTCGCAACTCAGGCACCCCAGTGCCGGGCGTGAAGGTCTCCGTCACCGGACCCGAGGGCTTCAGCGGCGAGGCGACCTCCGACGCGCAGGGCAAGTGGGTGATCAGTGTTCCTGGCCCCGGGCAGTACAAGGTCAACCTCGACGTCAAAACCCTGCCGGAGACGGCGACCCTGCGCTTCCCGGAACGGAACCCGTTCACCACCACGGTGAACGGCGACCAGACCAAGTCGGTGATCTTCGCCTTCGGCGCCGATACCCGGGTCACCGAGAGCAAGGCCGATCAGGCCGTCAACCGGTTCGCCCAGGGTCTGCGGTTCGGCCTGCTGATCGCGCTCGCCGCGGTCGGGCTGTCGTTGATCTTCGGCACCACCGGCCTGACCAACTTCGCGCACGGCGAACTGGTCACCCTCGGCGCCCTGGTCGCCTTCTTCTTCAACTCGAAGCTCGGCTGGCCCTTGCTGGTGGCGGCGCTGATCACGGTGGTCGTCTGCGGGGCCGCGGGGTATCTGCAGGACAAGATCCTCTGGGATCCGCTGCGCAAGCGCGGCACCGGGCTGATCGCGATGATGATCATCTCCATCGGGCTGTCGATCTTCCTGCGCTACATCTACCTGTTCATCTTCGGCGGGACGACGAAGAGCTATCCGGACGCCCAGGGTGCGACCTCGGTCGGCCCTGGTTCGATCACCCTCACCGCGCTGGACTACCTGAGCATGGTGATCTCGATCCTGGTGCTGCTCGGCTTCGCGTTCTTCCTGCTCCGCACCCGCACCGGTAAGGCCACCCGGGCGGTGGCCGACAACCCGGCGCTGTCCTCGGCGTCCGGCATCGACGTCGACCGGGTGATCCGGATCGTCTGGATCGCCGGTGGCGCCCTGGCCGGTCTGGCCGGAGTTCTGCTCGGCATCGCCCAGCAGGTCAATTACCAGATGGGTTTCCAGATCCTGTTGCTGATCTTCGCCTCGGTGACGCTCGGCGGGCTCGGAACCGCCTTCGGTGCGCTGGTCGGCTCCCTCGTGGTCGGAATCGTCGTCGAAATGTCGACGCTGTGGATCCCGGCGGAGCTCAAGTACGTCGGCGCGCTCGCCATTCTCATCGTCATCCTGCTCGTCCGTCCCCAGGGAATCCTGGGCCGGGCGCAGCGTGTCGGCTGATTAGCAGGAAGGGAAAGCTATGGACTGGGGCAACATCCTTGAAAACGCACTTCGTGCGTTGATCGGGCTCGACACCATCATCTACGCGCTGGCGGCGATCGGGCTCAACGTTCATTTCGGCTACACCGGCCTGCTGAACTTCGGTCAGGCCGCCTTCCTCGCCGTCGCCGCCTACGGACTGGCGATCTCGGTGTCGATCAGCGGTCTGCCGTTCGGCGTCGGGATCATCTTCGGCCTGCTCGGCGCGGTGCTGATGGCGTTGCTGCTGGGTATCCCCACCTTGCGATTGCGGGCGGACTATCTGGCCATCGTGACCATCGCGGCGGCCGAGATCTTCCGGTTGATTGTGCGTTCCGCATCACTGCGTGACCAGACCGGTGGTTCCAACGGCCTCACCGCGTTCTCCGAGGGCTTCTACTCGCTGAGCCCGTTCCCCAAGGGCAAGTACGGGTTCGGGCCGTTCGTCTACAACGAGCGCGACACCTGGGTGCTGCTGGTCGGCTGGGTCCTGATCGTGCTGGCCTCGACCGTGGTCTGGCTGCTGATGCGCAGCCCGTGGGGCCGGGTGATCAAGGCGATCCGGGAGGACGAGGACGCCGTCCGCAGCCTTGGCAAGAACGTCTACTCCTACAAGATGCAGAGCCTGATCATCGGCGGCGTCCTCGGCAGCCTGGGCGGCTTTATGATGGCCTTGGGCCGAAGCGCCGTACAGCCGGACGTCTTCGGCACCGAACTCACGTTCTTCGCCTACACCGTGCTACTGATCGGAGGCGCCGCCAGGGTGCTCGGACCAGTGGTCGGCGCGGCCATCTTCTGGCTGGTGCTGTCGTTGACGGACAACATTCTTCGCTCGGCGATCGAGAGCGGGTACCTGTCCACCTCCATCATCAACAGCAACCAGGTCGGCCAAATCCGGTTCATCCTGGTCGGTCTCGCCTTGATGCTATTGATGATCTTCAGACCGCAAGGGATCTTCGGGGACCGGAAGGAGTTGGCGCTCGATGGCCGCTGAGCAGAACACGTCGCTCGAATCGACCAGCTGGATGGACGGCGTCGAGCGGGTACCCGGGTCGAAGAAGCCGGATCCGATCCTGATTGTGGACAGCGTGCAGCGCCGGTTCGGCGGTCTGGTCGCCGTGGACGTCCAGCACGTCGAGATCCAGCGCGGTGTGATCACCGCCCTGATCGGGCCGAACGGCGCCGGCAAGACCACCTTCTTCAACCTGCTCACCGGTTTCGACAAGCCGAACGAGGGCAGCTGGTCGTTCAACGGCAAGCCGATCAGCGGGGTTTCGCCCTACCGGGTGGCCCGCCGCGGCATGGTCCGGACCTTCCAGCTGACCAAGGTGCTCAGCCGGCTGACGGTGCTGGAGAACATGCGGCTGGGGGCGACAAAGCAGCGCGGTGAGGGCCTGTTCGCCGCGTTCCTCAAGCCGCTGTGGAAGGACCAGGAAGCCGACATCACCGAGCAGGCACGAGAGCTGCTCAGCCGGTTCAAGCTGGACACCAAGGCCGACGACATGGCCGGCAGTCTCAGCGGTGGGCAGCGCAAGCTGCTGGAGATGGCCCGGGCGCTGATGGTCAAGCCCGAGATGGTGATGCTCGACGAGCCGATGGCCGGGGTCAACCCGGCCCTCACCCAGTCGCTGCTGGGGCACGTCAAAGACCTTCGGACCCAGGGCATGACGGTGCTGTTCGTCGAGCACGACATGGACATGGTCCGGGACATCGCCGACTGGGTGATCGTGATGGCGCAGGGCGTCGTGGTCGCCGAAGGCCCGCCGGAGCAAGTGATGGCCAACCCGGCCGTGATCGACGCGTACCTGGGCAGCCACCACGACGCGCCACTCACCGCCGAGGACGAGCAGGCACAGCTGGCGGCCGCCGAGGCGGAACTCGACGCCGAGCTGGACGAGCATGGGAAGGCCTGACATGACCGAAACGCCAGACACCAGCTCCGCCCCGCAGACCCGGGTCGAGGCGGCGGCGATACCGGCCGGCAGCGAGGTCCTGCTCAAGGCCGATTCGCTGGTCGCCGGCTACCTACCGGGGATCAACATCCTCAATGGCTGCAACCTGTACGTCGCCAGGGATGAGCTGATCGGCATCATCGGCCCGAATGGCGCCGGCAAGTCGACGCTGCTCAAGTCGCTCTTCGGCCTGGTCAAGGTGCACGAGGGCAACGTCACCCTGCGGGGCGAGGACATCACCAACCTGCAGGCCAACGAACTGGTCACCAAGGGTGTGGGTTTCGTCCCGCAGACGAACAACGTGTTCCCCAGCCTCACCGTCGAGGAGAACCTGGAGATGGGCGTCTTCCAGGCGCCCAAGCGGTTCAGCGAGCGGATCGACTTCGTCGTGGACCTGTTCCCGATGCTCGGCAAGCGCCGCAAGCAGCGGGCCGGCTCGCTCTCCGGCGGGGAACGGCAGATGGTGGCGATGGGCCGGGCGCTGATGATGGACCCCAGCGTGCTGCTCCTGGACGAGCCGTCCGCGGGCCTGTCCCCCGCGCTGCAGGACGAGGTGTTCATTCGCACCCGGCAGATCAACAAGGCCGGGGTCGCGGTGGTGATGGTCGAGCAGAACGCCCGGCGCTGCCTGCAGATCTGCGATCGCGGTTACGTGCTCGACCAGGGCCGCAACGCCTACACGGCCAGCGGTAAGGACCTGATGAACGACCCCAAGGTGATCGAGCTCTACCTCGGCACCCTGGGCAAGGCCGACTAGTCGCGGTGCCCGAAGTGCTTGCCTGTTCCGGCCTTTGATGGGGTTGATACCGGCAGGCACTTCGGGCGATCTCCTAGGCGCTCAGCTCGAGACGTCCTTACCGGCGAACCGGGCCCAGGCGGCCGTCCAGAACACGGCCCCGTAGATCGCCGCCACCAGCAGCCCCTTGAGCACCTGCTGGCCGGCGATGGGATCACGCAACAGGTCGCCGAAAGCCAGCCAGTAGTGGGTGAACAGGTACGGCTGGATGGCGCTGAGTTGCGGCACCGCGTCCATGATCTCAGAGGCGATGCAGAGGATCAGGATCGCCACCGTGCCCCCGATCGGCTGCTCGGTCAGGGTCGAGACGAAGAGCCCGATGGCACCCAGGGCCGCCAGCGCAAAGCTGATGTACCCGCACACCAGCATCAGGCGCCACAGCCCGGTACCGAACGAGACCTGGGTTCCGGACAGCAACGTCATGTTCCCGCCGCCGAAGAACGCCAGACCAAGAACGATGCCGACAACGGCGACCAGCAGGGTCGCCGCGATCGCGAAGATCACGATGGCCAGGTATTTGACCGCCAGCAGGCGCGTCCGGTTGACCGGCACCGCCAAGAGGTAGCGCAGCGTCCCGAGGTTGGCCTCGCCGGCAACGGAGTCCGAGGAGATCGCCGCCACCGCGAGCGGGAGGAACAACGGCAGCTCCAGGGTCAGCGCGGTGAGGGCCACGAACAGCCCGTTGTTCGAGATCTGGCTGGCGAAGTCCGGCCCGCCACCACCGCTCTCGCCATTGCTCGGTGCGGCCCAGAACCGGACCGCCACCGCGATCAGGATCGGCACGGCGGCCAGAACGAGCATCCCGGCCCAGTTGCGCCGCCGCCCGAAGATCAGGAGCAGCTCCGAGCGCAGGAACCGGGTGCTCGGCATCCCGGGGCGACGCCGGAACACCGCGGCCGGCCCGGGCGTCGACACCGGACCTCCTCGGGCTGCGAAACCTGTAGCACCGTGGTCACCTCCGGCGCCCCGGGCGATCGGCTCAACCTGAGACATCGAATCCCTCCCCGGTCAGCGACACGAAGACGTCCTCCAGGTCGGCCTCCTCGACCGCGAAGCCGCGCACCCCGACCCCGGCCCGGACCAGGGCCACCACGAGCTGTTCCGGGTCGGCCGCACCGAGCACGGCGTCAGCCCGGTCCGACCGGACGACCACATCGGACAGGCCCTGCTCGCGCAGCACCGCCGCCGCAGCGCCGGGGTCGCCGGAGCTGACCGACACCCTCGGCGCGATCCCGCTGCGCAGCTCGTGCAGCGGGCCCTGGGCCACCAGGGTCCCGGCGTGCATCACACCGACGTGGGTGCAGATCTGCTCGACCTCGCTCAGCAGATGGGTGGACAGCAGCACGGTGGCCCCGGTCGCGGCGAGCTCGCTGATCAGGGACCGGACCTCGCGGGTGCCCTGCGGGTCCAGCCCGTTGGTCGGCTCGTCCAGGATCAGCAATGCCCGGGGCCTGAGCAGGCAGGCGGCAAGGGCCAGCCGCTGCCGCATACCGAGCGAGTAGAAGCGGTACCGCTTGCCTGCCGCCGCAAGCAGGCCGACCCGGTCCAGGGCCTCATCGATCCGCTGCCGGGAGGTCCGCGGGTCCACCGTGCGATCGGCGGCGTCGAGCCGGTGCAGATTGGCCTGCCCGGACAGGTAGGGATGGAAAGCCGGGCCCTCCACCAAGGAGCCCACCGCCGGCAGCGCCGCCGCCGCGCCGTCGGGCATGCGGTGGCCCAGCAGCTCGCTCCATCCCGCCGACGGCCGGATCAGGCCCAGGAGCATGCGAATCGTGGTCGTCTTGCCCGAGCCGTTCGGCCCGAGGAAGCCGAAGACCGACCCCACCGGGACGGCCAGATCGATGGCGTTGACCGCCACCTGCCCGGAGCGGAACCGCTTGGTCAACCCCTTGGTGCACACCGCCAGCCCGGTGACGGGCAGGTCCGCCCGGTCCGGCCGCCCAGGTTCAGGCCCGGTTCCGGCACCGATCCCCGGCGTTGCGGAGCCGACCGAGCTCGCGATCGGGTGGGTGTCGGCCGTCACCTGAGCACCAGCATGGGTTCCCCGTTCGTCACTTGGTCGCAGTCGCCGTGGGAGTGGGGATCGGCTGGGCGGCTGCCTGGTACAGCCGATCCGGCGTCACCGCTCCGGCCAGCACCCGACCATTGTCCATCAGCAGCACCGTGACCAGGTTCGATCGCAGCAGCCGGCCGGAGCCCCAGCTGCCGGACACCCGGGGCAGCGCACCCAGGATCGGGGCCAGACCGGTGGCCCGGCCTTCCGCCGACCGCTCCAACCCGGCCGCACCGTCTGCCCCGGCCGGCAGCTGGGTCTGCAGCACCGAGGTCCACCCGGTACCGGACACCGTGGGCGTCACACCGGCCGCCGCCGACGTCGCGGCCGACTTCGCGGCGTCCAATTGCTCCGCGTCCGGAAGCGGCACGGTCCCTTCGGTGAGCTTGACCCCGGGCGGCGGGGTGAAGCGGAACTGCGAGCCGGCCGGGGTGGCGAAGCTGATCTGGGTGAAGCCGACCTCCAGCGCGGGTTTCGTTGCGTTCTTGCCGATCACCTGGACCCGCAGGGGTACCTTCTGCACCGCATCGATTGCGATCCGGACCTGGCCGATCAGCGACGCGGTGTCCTTGGGGGCGAGCACGAGCTCGTAGGCGTTGCGGCCGGCGACCCGGGCCGTGCCGGCCGTGGTGACCTTCGTGGTCGGATCGATGGCCGCCAGCGCCTGCGCGGCGATCTGCTGCGGTGTGCCGCCGGGTGCGACCAGATCGGTTGCCGCACGCTTGCTTTCGGCCGTCGCGTTGGCGGGCAGCCGCCGATGTGTGGCCGCGTTGTTGTCGCTGGACCAGGTCCACAGGTCCGAGCCGTTGCGGATCACGTCGGACTCCCCCAGCGTGCCCATCAGCGCCAGCCTGACCTTCGACGGGCCGTCGTACCAGACCCGCAGGGTGTGGTTGCCGGAGATCAGCGAGGACAGGTCGGAACTGCCGGACCCGCCCGCGGTCGGCAGCGCGGGCAGGCCGAGGTCGGCCTTCTGCACCACCGTGCCCGAGCCGACGGCCTGGTCGGCCGACTGAAGATCGACCAGCAACTGGGCGGCACTTCGTTTCGGCAGTGGTGCCGCCGCCCCCGCCGTACCGCTGACCAGCGCCGTGGCACCGACCGCGATCGCCGCCACGGCAGCCGGCGCGGCCCACCGCAGCGAGGGGTACCGGGAGACAATCGACATGAGTGCGCCTTCCTCGATCGTTCGAACAGCCGATCTCCAGACTCGCGGCCCCACCTGTGACAGACCTGAGACAGCCTGAACGCTTCTCAGCCGGCGTGCCAAGCTGGGCGAATGCAGGTGCTGGTGGTCGAGGACAACGCCCGACTGGCCCGCGCCCTGCGCCGAGGCCTGGAGGCCGAGGGATTTGTCGTCGCCCTGGCCGACGACGGCCCGGCGGGACTCGAGGCGGCTCGGCACGGCCAGTACGACGTGCTGGTCCTGGACATCATGCTGCCCGGGATGTCGGGGTACCAGATCGTCCGGACCCTGCGGGCGGAGGGTTCCTGGGTTCCGATCCTGCTGTTGTCGGCCAAGGACGGCGAGTACGACCAGGCCGACGGCCTGGACGCCGGCGCCGACGACTACCTGACCAAGCCCTTCTCCTATGTCGTCCTGCTGGCCAAGCTTCGGGCCCTGGTCCGACGGGAGGCGATTGCCCGGCCCACGGTCCTGAGGGTCGGTGATCTGTCCTTCGATCCGGCCAGCCGGGAGATCACGGTGGCGGGCCGGCCGGTGACGATGACCCACCGCGAGGTCAGCCTGCTCGAGTACCTGATCCGCCGACCGGGCCAGGTGGTCTCGAAAGTCGATCTCCTGGACCATGTCTGGGACGCGGCCGAGGGCACGGATCCCAACGTGGTTGAGGTCTACGTCGGCTATGTCCGCCGGAAGATCGGGCGGGAGAAGCTGGAGACCGTCCGCGGCGCGGGATACCGACTGGTCCGCGGTGCCAGCACCTGATCTCCCGCGCCCCGGCGGCGTGAACCGCCGCGGCCTGCGGCGGCTGTCGCTGCGCTGGCGGCTGCTGCTGATCGGCGTGACCGGGCTGGTCGTCGGGCTGGCGCTGGGCGGCTGGGTGCTGCTGGTCGCGCTGACGGTGGCGTTCGATCGGAGCGTTGACGCCGGCGCGGCCACCACCGCCGCCGATGTCGCGGCCCTGATCGCGGCCGATCAACTGCCCCGACCGGTTCCGGTGGCGGGCGCCCAGATCGTCCAGGTGGTGGATCAGCGGGACGCCGTGCGAGCCGGCTCACCCGGTGCCGACCGGTTGGTGCCGCTGCTCGATCACGCCGAGCTGGCGACGGCACTGACCGGGAAGAAACTGGAGGTCGACGGCGACCGGGCCGGCCTCGAGGGCACGATCCGCGTGCTCGCCGTCCCGGCCGGCCAGGCCTCGGACCGGCTTGCGGTGATCGTCGCGGTACCGCTGGGAAACATCGAGAAGGCGCTGTCCACGCTGCGCATCGCGCTGCTGGTGGTGTTCGCCCCACTGGTGGCCGGCTTGGCGACCGTGGCCTGGTGGGTGATCGGCAGGACGCTGCGACCGGTGGAGGCGCTACGCGCGGGCGCCGAGGAGATCACCGGTCGTCGGGGCGCCGATGCCGGCCGCCGGCTGCCGGTGCCGGACGGGGCGGACGAGATCCACCGGCTCGCCGTCACGCTGAACCGCATGCTGGACCGGCTGGACGGGGCACGGCGCCGACAACGCCAGTTCGTCGCCGACGCCGCGCATGAGCTCCGCAATCCGCTGGCCGGGCTGCGCACTCAGCTCGAGGTTGCCCGCCGGCACCCGAAGGGCGTGGACTGGGAAGAACTCACCAGCGACCTGCTGGTCGACACCGACCGGCTGACCACGCTGACCAACGACCTGCTCCTGCTGGCCGGCCTGGACGAGCTGGACGAGACCGCAGGGACTGATCAGGCCCAGCGAATCGACGGGGTCGACGGAGGTGCTGGCACCGCGGCAGGGCGGCCTCCGGTACCAGTGATGCCGATTCTGGACCTGGTCGGCGCCCGCTACCGGACCGCGCGAGTGACCGTCCGGGTGCAGACCTGCGACGGTTCGGACGGCCTGCTCGTTCGCATCGTTCCCGATGAGCTCGACCGGGTGCTGACCAACCTGGTCGACAACGCGGTGCGGCATGCCCGCACCGAGGTGCTGCTGCGCGCCGACGCCGAGAACGAGCAGGTCAAGATCACGGTGATGGACGACGGGCCGGGCATCCCGGCCGCGGACCGGGAGCGGGTTTTCGGCCGGTTCACCCGCCTGGATGACGCCCGGGCCTCTGATCAGGGAGGCGCCGGCCTGGGCCTGGCCATCGTCGCCGAGCTGATCCGCCGCAACGGCGGAACCGTCCTCCTCGCCGACGCCGAACCCGGCCTGCGAGTGGAGATTCGCTTACCGCGGCCCTGAGCGCCGTGCCCGAGCGAACCAAAACACAGAAGAGGGCCGACCCCCGCGTGCTTGGGGCCGACCCTCTTCTGTCGTGCGGTGGAACAGCGCTCAGGTACTGCTGAGCTCAGGCGGTGCGATCTTCACTCGGGTACAGCGGTAAGACCGGATCAGAGCTTGCCGGCCTTGCCCTCGAGGAAGGTGTACTTGTTGTCGGCGCCGTACTGGTAGATGCCGATCGTGGCCTCGGTCGGGTCACCCTGGTCGGAGAACTCAATCGGGCCGGAGACACCGTCGTAGTCGATGTCCGTACCGGCCTTGACCAGCTTCACGCACGCCTCGAAGGTGGTGCACTTCTCGCCACCCTTGGAGACCTCGACCAGCTTGGAGGCGACCGACGTCCCCGAGTCGTCCTTGGCAGCCTCAGCGGCCAGGGCGGTGATCACGACCGCGTCGTACGACTCCGGAGCGTAGGAGAACTCCGTCAGCTTCGGGTCGACCTCGAGCAGCTTCTTCTTGAAGTCCGCCGACGCCACAACGCCGGGCAGGGTGCCCTTGGCGCCGGTCAGCGTGCCCTTCGCGAAGTCCTTCGAGTAGTCGGCCAGGTTGCCGTCAACGAAGTAGACCTTCTTCAGGTCGATCTTCTGCTTGACCAGCTCAGGAACGATCTTCTTCGTCTCGTCGAACGCGATCAGCGCGATCGCGTCCGGGTTGGCTGCCTTGACGGCGCCGACCTCGGCGGAGAAGGTCGCGGCCTTCGGGTCGTAGACCTTGGTGATGACGACCTCGCCGCTGCCGTCCGTCACGGACTTCGTGACGTTCTCAGCCAGGCCGGTGCCGTACGGGTCCTGGAGAGCCAGGATGCCGACGGTCTGGGCGCCATCGGCGAGCATCAGGTCACCGAGAACCCGACCCTGCAGGACGTCGGACGGCGCGGTACGGAAGTACAGGCCGTTGTCCTTGTAGGTGGTGAAGGTCGGCGAGGTGTTGGCCGGGGAGATCTCGACCACGCCGGCGCCGGTGATCTTGTCGATCACGGTCAGCGACACGGCGGAGGACGCCGCACCGACGATGGTGTCGACCTTCTGCGAGAGAAGTCGATCGACGGACGAGGACGCGATGTCGGTGGAAGCGTCACCGGAGTCCGAGTTGACGGCCTCGACCGGCTTGCCGAGCACGCCGCCAGCCGCGTTGACGTCCTTGATCGCGAGCGCCACACCGGCCTCTTCGGGCGGGCCGAGGAAGGCGAGCGAACCGGTCTGCGGGAGCAGGGTGCCGACCTTGAATACGCCGTCGCCCTTGGCGGTCGCGGCACCGGAGCTCGACGACGCTGCGGGAGTGGTGCCATCGGAGTCGGAGCCACAGCCGGCAAGAGCCAAGGCGGCGACGGCTCCGACTGCAACGAATTGCCAGGTGAAGGTGCGGGGAGTCATGCATCGTCTCCTAGAGATGGCCGGGGGCCCTGGAATGGGCAATGCGGCGCCTTATCGTGGTCGCGATAGTAGGCGGCTAGCCCGGCTACCGGGGAGTCCTAGACAGGTCGAGACCGGGATGTGGCTGAAGCGTTACAGAGCAGCCCTCAGGGCGTGCCCGACCGGAGGACTTCCAGCCCAATTGACCTCAGACGCTCAAGCATCCTGTCCGGAGGCAATCACGGCGGATGCGACGTCCTTCATGGTCAACCGCTTGTCCATCGATGTCTTTTGGATCCAGCGGAACGCCTCGGGCTCGCTCAGGCCGTACTTCGTCTGCAGCAAGCCCTTGGCCCGGTCGACCAGCTTCCGGGTCTCGAAGCGATCGGCCAGGTCGGCCACCTCGGCCTCGAGCGCGGCCAACTCGGTGTGCCGGCTGGCGGCGATCTCCAGCGCGGGCATCAGGTCGGCCGCGGTGAACGGCTTCACGACATACGCCATCGCACCCGCGTCCCGAGCCCGCTCCACGAGCTCACGCTGCGAGAACGCGGTCAGCAGGACGACCGGCGCGATCCGGGCGCTGACGATGCGCTCGGCCGCGGAGATCCCGTCCAGGATCGGCATCTTGATGTCCATCACGACCAGGTCGGGACGGTGCAACTCGGCCAGCCGGACGGCCTCTTCGCCGTCACCGGCCTCGCCGACCACGTTGTAGTCGTTCTCCCGCAGCATCTCCACGATGTCGAGGCGGATCAGCGCCTCGTCCTCGGCGACCACCACGGTGCGTTGGCCGGAGACTGCTGGCGGTGGAACCGCGGCTGCGTCGGGTGCCGGCTCCAGCACGTCGGCGCCGATCGGCACGGATGAATCAGGTGTCTGGCCAGCGGTCATGGACCAAGCGTAGCCAGCACCGCGGGGGTCGCGTCAGGCCGGGGCCGTTTGGCATTAAGGTTGTCCCGCGCCGGGTTGGTGGAATGGCAGACACAGAGCACTCAAAATGCTCCGCTCGAAAGGGCATGCGGGTTCGAATCCCGCACCCGGCACCCAGCAACACACGCGATCGCACCCTCCTGCCCCCACAGACCCGTGATCATGATCACCAGAGCCGGTCTGGAGTTAGCTCCGGTTTGGAACGCTCATCAGGGGCTTCCGGCGCCGAATCACGGTCCAAACCGGCGCTGACCCTGGATCACTACGGCACCTGCCCCAAACCGGAACATGCACGCCCACCCCAGCGCAGGGGCGCGCGTGCATGTTCACCAGTCCAGCGAGCTAGCCACAAACCTCTGGTCAGCGCCGGCGGTAGGCCGGGGCCACTCCGTTCACGGCGTCACCGATCCGGTGCACCCGCATGGCGTTCAGCGACCCGGGAATCCCGGGCGGCGACCCGGCGACGATCACCACGAGGTCACCTTCCAGGCAGCGCGCCTCGGCGATCAGGATCTGGTCCACCAGCATCACCATCTCGTCGGTGTGCTCCACCATCTCCGTGAGGAACGTCTCGACGCCCCAGGTCAGGGTCAGCTGCGAGCGGACCGCCGGGTCCGGGGTGAAGGCCAGCAACGGCAGCGCCGACCGCAGTCGGGCCATCCGCCGGGCGGAGTCTCCCGACTGGGTGAAGGTGACCAGGTACTTGACGTTCAGCAGGCCACCGACGGTGGCCGCGGCATAGGTGACCGCTCCGCCGATGGTGGACGGCCGGGTGCCGAGCGGGGGGATGCGCTCCAGTCCGTGGTTCTCGGTGCTGGTGATGATCCGGGACATCGTCTGCAGGCTCTCCAGCGCGTACTTGCCCACGCTGGTCTCGCCGGAGAGCATGATCGCGTCGGCGCCGTCCAGGACGGCGTTCGCGCAGTCCGAGGCCTCGGCCCGGGTCGGCCTCGGCAGCGAGATCATCGACTCCAGCACCTGGGTGGCGACGATCACCGGCTTCGCCAGCCGGCGGCAGAGCTCCACCGCCTGCTTCTGCACGATCGGCACGTCCTCCAGCGGCAACTCGACCCCGAGGTCACCGCGGGCGACCATGATGGCGTCGGATGCGCGGACGATCTCGTCCAGGTTGTCGATCGCCTGCGGCTTCTCGATCTTGGAGATCACCGGCCGGCGGATGCCCTCTTCGGCCATGATCACCCGGACGTCCTCGACGTCGCTGGCCGAGCGGACGAAGGACAGCGCGATCATGTCCGCGCCCAGGTGCAGGCCCCAGCGCAGGTCGGCCTTGTCCTTCTCGGACAGCGCAGGCACGCTCATCGCCACGCCGGGCAGGTTCAGGCCCTTGTTGTTGGAGACGACCCCGCCGGTGACGACCTCGGTGACGACGTCGTTGCCGTTGACCGCGAGCACCCGCAGCCCGACCTTGCCGTCGTCGACCAGGATCGCGTCGCCGGGGCCTACATCGCCGGGCAGCCCCGGATACGTGGTGGAGCACCGGTGCACGTCACCCGGGGTCTCCTCAGTGGTGATCGTGAAGGTCGCCCCGGTGACCAGCTCGACCGGGCCCTCGGCGAACCGGCCGAGCCGGATCTTCGGACCCTGCAGGTCGACGAGGACGCCGACCGCCCGCCCCGAGGCGTCCGCAGCCGCCCGGATCTCGGCATAGATCTTCTCGTGGTCCTCGTAGGAACCATGGCTGAGGTTCAGGCGGGCGATGTCCATCCCCGCCTCGACAAACTCGCCCAGCCGACCAACTGTGGATGGGCCCATGGTGCAGACCATTTTCGCGCGACGCATATCCCGAGACTAGTTGGTCTGCAGGGGTGGGATGCGCCACCTCCCACCCCCTTGCGCCGAAGGGACACCATGGTAAGGAAGGCTTCATCCAGCAGTCAGGCAGACTTCATGCCCGACCCGGCGCGGCGCAGCCCGCTGCGGTGCTGCCCGCCCTCGGACAGCACCGCTCAGACCAACCGATCAGACGAACCGTCAGACCATCAGCGGACGGGCGGTCGGCGGGATCGCCGTCGGCAGCGTGGTGCTGCCGGACAACCAGGTGTCCACCCCGGCGGCGCAGGACCGGCCCTCGGCGATCGCCCAGACGATCAGCGACTGGCCGCGACCGGCGTCCCCGGCGACGAAGACCCCGGGCACGCTGCTCATGTAGCTGCCGTCCCGGGCGACGTTGCCGCGGGCGTCCAGGTCGACCCCGAGCTGTTCCAGCAGCGGGCCCTTCTCCGGACCGGTGAACCCCATCGCCAGCAGCACCAGCTGGGCCGGCAGGTCCCGCTCGCTGCCCTCGACCGGGGTGAACCGGCCGTCCTTGAACTCGACCTCGACCAGTCGCAGAGCCGACACCCGGCCGTTCTCGTCACCGAGGAACTCCTGGGTGCTGACCGCGTAGACGCGGTCGCCACCCTCCTCGTGCGCGGACGAGACCCGGTAGGTCATCGGGTAGGTCGGCCACGGCTGCGAGTCCGGTCGCTCGTCGGCCGGGCGCGGCATGATCTCCAGCTGCGTGACCGACTTTGCGCCCTGCCGCAGCGCGGTGCCCAGGCAGTCGGCGCCGGTGTCGCCGCCGCCGAGGATGACCACGTCCAGCCCGGTGGCGACCACCTGGTCGGCAACCGACTCGCCGAGCGCGACCCGGTTGGCCGGCGGCAGGAACTGCATCGCCTGGATGATCCCGCCGAGTTCGCGGCCGGGCATCGGCAGGTCCCGGGCCGCGGTGGCGCCGACAGCGAGGACCACCGCATCGTACCGCTCCAGCATCTGGTGGCCGGTCAGCGCGCCACCGACGTCGACTCCGGGACGCATCCGGGTGCCCTCGGCCTCCATCTGCGCCAGCCGGCGGTCGAGGATGCTCTTCTCCATCTTGAACTCGGGGATGCCGTAGCGCAGCAGGCCGCCGATCCGGTCCGCGCGCTCGTACACGGCCACAGTGTGCCCGGCCCGGGTCAGCTGCTGGGCGGCGGCCAGCCCGGCAGGTCCGGAGCCGATCACCGCGACCGTCTTGCCGGTCAGTCGGTCCGGCGGCATCGGCACCACGCCACCGTCGGCGAAGGCCTTCTCGATCACCGTCGCCTCGACCTGCTTGATCGTGACGGCGGGTTGGTTGATCCCGAGCACGCAAGCGGTTTCGCACGGCGCCGGGCAGAGCTTGCCGGTGAACTCCGGGAAGTTGTTCGTGGCGTGCAGCCGCTCGATCGCCTCCGACCAATCCCCCCGCCAGGCCAGGTCGTTCCACTCCGGAATCAGATTCCCGAGCGGACAACCGTTGTGGCAGAACGGAATTCCGCAGTCCATGCAGCGCCCGGCCTGGCGGCGCAGCATCTCCTCGTCGGTCGGCTCGTAGACCTCACGCCAGTCCATCAGCCGGATCGGGACCGGACGCCGCGGCGGCAGCTCCCGACCGCGGACGGTGAGGAAACCCTTCGGGTCAGCCATTGGTGGAGGCCTCCATGATTCGCGACCAGACCTCGTCGCCCTCGAGGTCGAGACCCTCGGCCTCGGCTTGGATACGGACAGCCATAACGCGGGCGTAGTCGCGGGGAAGCACTTTGGTGAACCGGGCAACGGCGGCCGGCCAGTCCTGCAGCAGCCGCCAGGCGACGGCCGACTCGGTCTCCGCCCGGTGCTGCTGGACCAGGTCACGGAGCGTCTCGACGTCCTGCTCGGCAACCGGCAGCAGGTCGACCAGTTCGGTGTTCACCCGGTTGCGCCGCAGGTCGAGCACGTACGCGATGCCGCCGGACATCCCGGCGGCGAAATTCCGCCCGGTCCGGCCGAGGATCACCACGGTGCCGCCGGTCATGTACTCGCAGCCGTGGTCACCAACCCCCTCGACGACCGCGATCGCACCCGAGTTGCGCACGCAGAACCGCTCGCCGACCTGGCCGCGCAGGAAGATCTGACCAGAGGTTGCGCCGTAGGCGATCACGTTTCCGGCGATGATGTTCTGCTCGGCGGAGAAGCTGGCGACCCGGTCCGGCCGGACCACCACCCGGCCGCCGGACAGGCCCTTGGCAACATAATCGTTGCCGTCGCCGAACAACCGCAGGGTGATCCCGCGCGGCAGGAACGCGGCGAAGGACTGGCCGGCCGAGCCGGTCAGGGTGACGTCGATGGTGTCGTCCGGCAGTCCGTCCTCACCCCAGCGCTTGGTCACCTCGTGGCCGAGCATGGTGCCGACGGTGCGGTTCACGTTGCGCACCGGCAACGCGATCCGGACCGGCTCGCGGCGCTCCAGGGCGTCCGCGGACATCTCGATCAGGCTGTGGTCGAGCGCCTTCTCCAGACCGTGGTCCTGCACCGTGGTGCGGTGCCGGGAAGTGCCGTAGGGCGCGTCCGGGACCGCCAGCATCGGGCTGATGTCCAGCCCAGATGCCTTCCAGTGGTCCACCGCCGCCGTGGTGTCCAGCGATTCGACGTCGCCGATCGCCTCTTCCAGGGTGCGGTAGCCGAGCGCGGCCAGGTGCTCGCGGACCTCTTCGGCGATGTACTCGAAGAAGGTCTCAACGAACTCCGGCTTACCACTGAATCGTGCTCGCAGTTCAGGGTTTTGGGTAGCTACCCCGACCGGACAGGTGTCCAGGTGACAGACCCGCATCATCACGCAGCCGGAGACCACCAGCGGAGCGGTGGCGAAACCGAACTCCTCGGCCCCGAGCAACGCCGCGATGATCACGTCCCGGCCGGTCTTCATCTGCCCGTCAGCCTGGACCACGATCCGGTCCCGCAGCCCGTTCAGCACCAGCGTCTGCTGAGTCTCGGCGAGGCCGAGCTCCCAGGGTGCGCCGGCGTGCTTGAGCGAGGTCAGCGGGGCGGCACCGGTACCGCCGTCGTGCCCGGAGATCAGCACCACGTCGGCATGCGCCTTGCTCACCCCGGCCGCGACCGTCCCGACTCCGACCTCGGCGACGAGCTTGACGTGCACCCGGGCCGAGGGGTTGGAGTTCTTCAGGTCATGGATCAGCTGGGCCAGGTCTTCGATCGAGTAGATGTCGTGGTGCGGCGGCGGCGAGATCAGGCCGACGCCGGGCGTGGAGTGCCGGGTCCGGGCCACCCAGGGGTAGACCTTGGTGCCGGGCAACTGCCCGCCCTCCCCCGGCTTGGCGCCCTGCGCCATCTTGATCTGGATGTCGTCGGCGTGGGTCAGGTACATGCTGGTGACGCCGAACCGGCCGGAGGCGACCTGCTTGATCGAGCTGCGCCGGCTCGGGTCGAGCAGCCGGTCGACGTCCTCGCCGCCCTCACCGGTGTTCGACTTGCCGCCGATCCGGTTCATCGCGATCGCCAGCGTCTGGTGCGCCTCCAGCGAGATCGAGCCGTACGACATGGCACCGGTGGAGAACCGCTTGATGATCTCCGAGCCGGGCTCCACCTCTTCCAGCGGTACCGCCGGGCGCCGGTTGTCCTTGAACCGGAACAGCCCGCGCAGCGTCATCAGCCGGGCCGACTGCTGGTCGACCAGCTGTGTGTACTCCTTGAAGATGTCGTAGCGCCGACTCCGGGTGGAGTGCTGCAGCCGGAACACCGTGTCCGGGTCGAACAGGTGCTCCTCGCCGTCTCGACGCCATTGGTATTCGCCGCCGGTAGTGAGCCGGCGGTGCGCGGTCCGCAGGCCGTCCGCGGGATAGGCGGTGGCGTGCCGCTGCGCGGTCTCCATCGCCAGCACGTCCAGGCCGATCCCGCCGAGCTGCGAGGTGACCCCGACGAAGTACTGGTCAACCAGTTCCTGGCTGAGGCCGATCGCCTCGAACACCTGGGCCCCGCGGTACGAGGCGACCGTGGAGATGCCCATCTTGCTCATCACCTTGAGCACGCCCTTGCCCAGGCCCTTGATCACGTTGTTGACGGCCTTCTCCGGCGAGATGCCGGTCAGGACGCCCCGTCGGACCAGGTCCTCGGCGCTCTCCATCGCCAGGTACGGGTTCACCGCGGCGGCCCCGAACCCGATCAACAGCGCGGTGTGGTGCACCTCGCGGACGTCCCCGGCCTCAACGATCAAGCCCACCTGGGTCCGGGTCTTCTCCCGGATCAGGTGATGGTGGACGGTGCTGGTGAGCAGCAGCGACGGGATCGGCGCCAGGTCGGCGGTGCCGTCCCGGTCGGAAAGCACAACGAACCGGGCACCTTCGGCGATCATCCCGGAGACCTCGAGGCAGATGTCCTCCAGCCGGGACTTCAGCGCGGCGCCACCGCCGTCCACCCGGTACAGCCCGCGGATCCGCCCGGTGGCGTACCCGGGCAGGTCGCCGTCGTCGTTGACGTGCACGATCTTCGCCAGCTCGTCGTTGTCGATCACCGGGAACGGCAGCACGAGCTTGCGGCAGTGCGACGGTGTGGCCGAGAGCAGGTTGCGCTCCGGGCCGATCGACGTCGCCATCGCCGTCACCAGTTCTTCCCGGATCGCGTCCAGCGGCGGGTTGGTGACCTGGGCGAAGAGCTGGGTGAAGTAGTCGAACAGCAGCCGCGGCCGCTTCGACAGCACCGCCACCGGGGTGTCGGTCCCCATCGAGCCGATCGGCTCCGCGCCGGTCCGGGCCAGCGGCGCGATCAGCAGCTTGAGTTCTTCCTCGGTGTAACCGAAGGCCTGCTGGCGGCGGGTGACGGACTTGTGCGTGTAGACGATGTGCTCACGCGGCGGCAGGTCGTCGAGATAGATCCGGCCGGCGTGCAGCCACTCGTCGTACGGGTGCTGCCCGGCCAGGTGGGTCTTGATCTCCTCGTCGTCCACGATCCGGCCGTGGTCGGTGTCGACCAGGAACATCTTGCCCGGCTGCAGGCGGCCCTTCTTCACCACGGTCGCCGGGTCGAGGTCGAGCACGCCGGCCTCGCTGGCCAGCACCACCAGTCCGTCGTCGGTCACCCAGTACCGCCCCGGCCGCAGGCCGTTTCGGTCCAGGACGGCACCGATCAGGGTGCCGTCGGTGAAACTCACGCAGGCCGGGCCGTCCCACGGCTCCATGAACATCGAGTGGAACTCGTAGAACGCCCGCCGGGCCGGGTCCATCTCGGTGTGGTTCTCCCACGCCTCCGGGATCATCATCAGCACGGCGTGCGGCAGCGAGCGGCCACCGAGGTGCAGCAGTTCCAGCACCTCGTCGAAGGACGCGGTGTCGCTGGCGCCCTCCGAGCTGATCGGGAACAGTCGCTTCAGGTCGCCGGGGATGACATCGCTGGCAAGCATGCTCTCCCGGGCCCGCATCCAGTTCCGGTTGCCCTTCACCGTGTTGATCTCACCGTTGTGCGCCATCAACCGGAAGGGATGCGACAGCGGCCAGGACGGGAAGGTGTTGGTGGAGAACCGGGAGTGCACGATCGCCAGTTCGGTCATGTACCGGCGGTCGGACAGGTCCGGGAAGAACGGCTCCAGCTGACCAGTGGTCAGCATGCCTTTGTAGACCAGTGTGCGGCAGGACAGCGACGGGAAGTAGACCTCGGACTCCAGTTCGGCCCGCTTGCGGAGACAGAACGCCCTCCGCTCCAAGGCCATCCCGACCACCCGGCCAGGCGTGGAGGCGACGAACAGCTGCCGGAAAACCGGTTGGCACGACCTCGCGGTCTCGCCGACCAGACCAGCGGTAACCGGGACGTCGCGCCAGGCCAGCACGCTCAGGCCCTCTTCGCCGGCGATCCGCTCGATCGTCGCCTCGATCTGCGCGCGGGCGTGCGCGTCGTTCGGCAGGAAGGCGATCCCGACGGCATAACTGCCCAGCGGGGGCAGCGTGACGCCGTGTTCGTCGCGCAGTACCTCGCGCAGGAACAGGTCCGGGATCTGGGTGATGATCCCGGCGCCGTCCCCGGTGTCGACCTCGGCACCGACGGCGCCGCGGTGATCGAGATTGCGGAGTGCGGTGAGCGCGAGATCGACGATGTCGTGCCCCGGCTCACCGCGCATGGTGGCGACGAACGCGACACCGCAGGCGTCGTGCTCATGCTTGCCGTCGTAGAGACCCACCGGAGTGGGGAGGGCGGCGAACCGCTGATGCGGGGAGACCATGGGGGGCACCTCGTGGTCGCTGGGCTCAGAGAGATATGGGTGCCCGACCTCAGGAACTCGAAAGCGTCAGCAATCAGGTCGGCGGCACGGTATTTCGTCCGCGTGGGACGCCGCTGGCCCTCGTGGTGATGCCGTCACTGTAACGGGTCGGTGTTCTGTTTCGAAACCTTTGCGAAACCTACGGATCACGCAGTTTTGCCGGTCAGGTCGTTGTCTTACGTTGTCCGCCGGAGCGCTGGGGATCCGCCTCAGGGCTCGGCGTGCCGACGAAGGCTGGACTTGTCGTCCGCCGCGACGTCGGTGTCGTCCTTGGTTCCGTTCGTGGAGCTGGCGTCCTTCTTCTTGTCGTCCTTCGAACTATCGATCGTGGTGATATCGACCTTCGTACTGTCGTCCTTGGAACCGTCCTTCGTGGAACCGTCGACCTTGGAACCGTCGACCTTGGAACCGTCGACCTTGGAACCGTCGACCTTGGAACCGTCGACCTTGGAACCGTCGTCCTTGGAACCGTCGTCCTTGGAACCGTCGTCCTTGGAACCGTCGTCCTTGGAACTGTCCTTCTTGGAACTGGGCCACGCGGGGGCATAGGCATCGTCGCCGGCCTTGTCCGGCGACGAGCCGTCCTCGACCGAGGTCGAGGCCGGAGTCGGTTCGGGATCGGGTGTCCCGGTTCGCCGTAGTTCGGTCTCGCGGCCAGGCCGAAGCCGAGCCGAGACGATCAGATAAATAAGGCCGCCGGCAAAGACGATCACCGACGTCCATACATTGAGTCTCAGACCAAGGATGTGGTTCGCCTCGTCGATTCGCAAGGTTTCGATCCAACCTCGGCCAATCGAATACACCACGGCATAGAGGGCGAACACCCGACCGTGGCCGAGCTTCCAGCGCCGGTCGGCGAAGATCAGGATGACCGCGGTCAGGATGTCCCAGAGCGATTCGTAGAGGAAGGCGGGATGAAAGGTGCCGAGGACGATGGGATCGCCCGCGTCGTTTTTGACCGCCTCACCGGCCGCACTGTCCCACTGGTGAATTTGCAGACCCCAGGGCAGGTCGGTAGCCCGGCCGTAGAGCTCGTTGTTGAACCAGTTGCCCCAGCGGCCGATCGCCTGAGCCAGGACGATCCCGGGCGCGATCGCGTCCGCGAACGGCGGCAGCTTGACGCCGCTGCGCCGGCAGCCGATCCAGGCACCCACTCCGCCGAGTACGACGGCACCCCAGATGCCGAGGCCGCCCTCCCAGATGTACAGCGCCTTGACCGGGTCGCCGCCCTTGCCGAAGTACGCCTCCGGCGAGGTGATCACGTGGTAGATCCGGCCGCCGACAACGCCGAACGGAACCGCCCAGGTGGCGACGTCCATCACCACGACCGAGTCGCCGCCACGCGCCTTCCAGCGGCGTTGGCCGACGTACACGGCAACGGCGATGCCGAGCAGGATGCACAGCGCGTAGGCCCGCAACGGGATCGGGCCGAGGTGCCAGACACCCTGAGCCGGGCTGGGAATGGTGGCCAGGGGGATCATGAATGCTCCATCAGTGACCGACAGGGGCGGCGGCGCGCACGCCACCGGACAGCGCTTCGGCCAGTTCGGCGACCGCACGCACGCCTTCGTCGGGGTTTTCGGCACCGGCAAGTGCCCGGACGAATGCAGAACCGACGATCACGCCGTCGGCGAAGCTCGCGACCTCGGCGGCCTGCTCCGGGGTGGAGACCCCGAGGCCGACGCAGATCGGTCGTTCGGTGACTGCCCGGGTGCGTTCGACCAGCACCCGGGCGGCGTTCCCGACGCTGCTGCGGACGCCGGTGACGCCCATCGTCGAGGCCGCGTAGACGAACCCGCGGCAGGCCTCAGCGGTCATGGCCAGCCGGGCGTCGGTGGAACTGGGGGCAACCAGGAAGACCCGGTCCAGGTGGTGGGCGTCCGAGGCGGCGATCCATTCCGCCGCCTCGTCCGGGATCAGGTCCGGGGTGATCAGCCCGGCGCCGCCGGCTGCGGCCAGGTCGGTCGCCAGGCGGTTGACGCCGTAGCGGTCGATCGGATTCCAGTAGGACATCAGCAGTGCGGGAGCGCCGACCCGGGCCACCGCCTCGGCGGCGTCCAGCGCATGCCTCGGCCTGGCGCCGCCGCGCAGCGCGGCCTCCACCGCGTGCTGGATCACCGGGCCGTCCATCAGCGGGTCCGAATAGGGCACGCCGATCTCCACGATGTCGACCCCGGCCGCGACCATCGCCTGCATCGCGGCCACCGAGGTGTCGTGATCGGGGAAGCCGACCGGCAGGTACCCGATCAGCGCCGCCCGGCCCTCGCGCCGCGCGGTCGCCAGCACGTCGCCGACCCCGTACGCGGTCACTGGCCTCTCCCCTGCTCGGCGAGTTCCTCGTCGACAACGGCGACGCGCTCGGCCTCGGACTGAACCAGATCGGGTGCCGAGACTAGGCCGAACCAGCGGGCGGCGGTGTCGACGTCCTTGTCCCCCCGACCGGAGAGGTTTACCAGCACGAGTCCCTCCGGGCCCAGCCGGCGGCCCTCGCGCAGGGCACCGGCCAGGGCGTGCGCGCTCTCGATCGCCGGGATGATGCCCTCGGTCCGGCAGAGCAGCTTGAACGCCTCCATCGCCTCGGCGTCATCCACCGGTTCGTAGCGGGCCCGGCCGAGCTCATGCAGCCAGGCGTGCTCGGGACCCACGCCCGGGTAGTCCAGACCGGCGGAGATGGAATGGCTCTCGATCGTCTGGCCGTCGTCGTCCTGCAGCACAAAGGTGCGGTTGCCGTGCAGCACCCCGGGCAGGCCACCGGTGATGGACGAGGCATGCCGACCGGTGGAAATGCCGTCGCCGCCCGCCTCGAAGCCGACCAGTTCGACGTCCGGGTCGTCGAGAAAGGCGTGAAAGATCCCGATCGCGTTCGAGCCGCCGCCGACACAGGCCGCGACCACGTCCGGCAGCCGGCCGGCCAGGTCGAGCACCTGGGCCCGGGCCTCCTCACCGATCACCCGGTGGAACTCCCGGACCATGGTCGGGAACGGGTGCGGACCGGCCACCGTACCGAGCAGGTAGTGGGTGGTCTCGACGTTCGTCACCCAGTCCCGCATCGCCTCGTTGATCGCGTCCTTGAGCGTCCGCGAGCCGCTGGTCACCGGGATCACCTCGGCGCCGAGCAGCCGCATCCTGGCCACGTTCAGCGCCTGCCGGCGGGTGTCCTCCTCGCCCATGTAGACCACGCACTCGAGGTCGAGCAGCGCGGCGGCGGTTGCGGTCGCCACGCCGTGCTGCCCGGCGCCGGTCTCCGCGATCACCCGCGGCTTGCCCATCCGCTTGGTCAGCAGGGCCTGACCGAGGACGTTGTTGATCTTGTGCGAGCCGGTGTGATTGAGATCCTCACGCTTCAGCAGGATCCGCGCCCCACCGGCATGCTGAGCGAATCGCTTCGCCTCGCTGAGGATGCTCGGCCGGCCGCTATAGGTGCGGTGCAGGTGGTCCAGCTCGGCGATGAACGCCGGGTCGACCACGGCGGCGGTGAAGGCCGCCTCGAGCTCGTCCAGCGCGGCGACCAGCGCCTCCGGGACGAAGCGGCCACCGAACCGGCCGAAGTACGGCCCGACGACGTCCCGCAGGTGCGTCGCGCCGTCCTGATTACTGCCCGACCGGCCGGGCTGTGAGGTCTCGTGCAGCGAACTCATGAGCCACTCACGAGCGAGCGGCCCGCAGCGCGGGATGCGAGCCGGCGGCCACCAGGTCAGCCACCGCACTGCGCGGGTTCTTGCCGGTCACCAGGCTCTCGCCGACCAGCACGGCGTGGGCGCCGGAGCGCGCGTAGTCCAGGACGTCGTGCGGGCCACGGACGCCGGACTCGGCGACCCGGACGATCCCGCTCGGAATCCTCGGCGCGAGCCGTGCGAACGTCGTCCGGTCCACCTCGAGAGTGCGCAGGTCACGGGCGTTGACGCCGATCACCCGGGCACCGGCGTCAACCGCGCGCTCGACCTCGGTCTCGTCATGCACCTCGACCAGGGCGGTCATCCCGAGCGACGCGATCCGCTCGACCAGCGAGACCAGGGCCTCCTGCTCCAGGGCCGCGACGATCAGCAGGACCGCGTCGGCGCCGTGCGCTCGGGCTTCCCAGACCTGATAGCTGGTGAAGACGAAGTCCTTGCGCAGGACGGGGACGTCGACCGCGGTCCGGACCGAGACCAGGTCCTCCAGGCTGCCGCCGAAGCGCTGGCGCTCGGTCAGCACGCTGATCAGACAGGCGCCGCCGGACTCGTACTCGGAGGCCAGGCCGGCCGGATCGGCGATCGCGGCGAGCGCGCCCTTGCTCGGGCTGGACCGCTTCACCTCGGCGATCACCTTGACCGTGTCGCCGTGCCGCAGCACCGACTCGGCCGGCCGCGCGGAGGGCAACTGACCAGCCTTTTCCTGCAGCTCTTCGAGGGTGGTGCGAGCCTGGCGTTCGGCTAAGTCCGCGCGAACACCGACGAGGATCTCATCGAGCACAGTCATGCAGGGCTCCCTCGTCGCGATCGATATCAGACAGGTCGATGGTACCGAGCCGAAACGGGTGCTTCGGCCACACGGGCCTCGCCCGGCCCCCGGTCACGGCGCCAGCCAGGCCGTTGCAGGCAGGTTGCGCAGCCCCCAAAAGGCCAAGATGACCACGAGGAGTGACCAGAGCAGCCAGGGTGGAACGGACCGGCCCCTGCGGGTTTCCGCACGGAGTAGCGCCGAACGGGTGAGCACCCACCGTGTCCATAGCGTCACCACCACCGGGACCATCAGGACAACCACCAGATTGGCCGAGACTGCCGCTGACACCTGGCCATGCAAAAGGTCATGCAGCGCGCGCAGGCCGCCGCAGCCCGGGCACCATCGCCCGGTGAGCCACAGGATCGGGCAGGTCGGGTAGTGCCCAGGTTGGTTCGGATCGACCACCGCGAGGTATCCGGCCGCGGCCGCCGCCACGCCGGCGACCGCGAGCGGGTGGGTCAGGGCGGACCGATAGTTCAGGTCCGGATCACCACGGTCTTGGCGACCTTGTCGTGCCAGCCCTGGTTGTGGCCGGTGGAGTCGAAGAACGGCGAGAGGTAGACGAGGATCTGCCCGATCCCGCAGGCGAAACTGCCGACGACCGGAATCAGCCAGCGCAGCACGGAGCCGCCCCAGCCGGGCACCTGGCCATCCGCCTCGCGGACCACCTTGACGCCGAGGATCTGCTTGCCGAGGGTGGCACCTCGCACCGCGATCAGCCCGATCTCATAGGCCAGGCTGATCACCAGCGCGAGCCCGAGCCAGCCGAAGTACGCGGCGAGGAAAGCGCCCTCGCCATTGGTCAGGTTCCCGTTCTCGTCCGTCTCGAAATCGTCCAGGCCACCACCGGCGGCGAAGATCCCGAAGATCACAAAACCCAGGACCAGGATGACGAGCCCGACGATCAGCCAGTCCAGCAGGCGGGCACCGAGCCGACGCGGCATCGAGGCGAACTCGACGCCCGCCGGGATCGGGGATCCCGGGTACCCGCCGCCGCCGTAGGCCGGCTGGCCATAGGGCTGCTGGCCGTATCCGGGCTGCTGACCGTAGGGCGGCGGCTGACCATAACCGGGTTGCTGGCCGTAGGGCGGGGGCTGCTGGCCGTACGGCGGGGGCTCCTGCCCCGGGGACGGTTGCTGACCGTAGGGCGGGGGCTGCTGACCGTAGGGCGGGGGCTGCTGGCCGTACGGCGGCGGCTCCTGCCCCGGGGACGGTTGCTGACCGTAGGGCGGGGGCTGCTGACCGTACGGCGGCGGCTCCTGCCCCGGGGACGGCTGCTGACCATAGGGCGGGGGCTGCTGGCCATACGGCGGGGGCTGCTGACCGTACGGCGGCTGCCCGGGCTGCCCGGCATCAGGCTGCCCGGCATCAGGCTCGGACCCCTTCGCCGGATCGTTCGGCGGCGGCGTCGCTCCGTACTCGGACATGTCAACCCCAAACTGGTCGTGGACCGGACGTTCCGGTCGGAACGGGCAGGCTACCGGCCCGTATCCGACCGCATGCGCAGAATCCTCGGATCAGCGCACTGAGGGGCTCTTGGACCCGAACCCCATCGCGCCGAGCACCTTTCCGATCACCGGTCCGAGCACGACGACGACCCCGCCGACGATGAACAGCCAGAGGAAGTCCCAGCCGAACGCCACGCCCAGGCACATCAGCAGCGCGCCCAGCATGATCACTGTGACCGCGGTCCAGGCCGCGACCGAGTTACCGTGGCCGTAGGGATCGTGCGGCACCGTTCGATCTGGTGCTGGATGCTGCTTGGTTCCCGCCATCTGATGCTCCCCTTTCGGACCGGCTGCCATTCTGTCAGGTCGGGTCTTCCTGCGGCGACGTCGGGTCCTCGCCACGCGACAGCGAATCCCAGGTGGCAGCCGGGCTGACCGTCGGTGGCCTTCCCGGGCCGGATTCGGTCGCGGATGACGCCGTTGTCGCCGGGCCGGCCAGGGGTGCGCCCGGAGCCGAGGCCCGCTCGTACCGACGGGTGGGGCCGGCCCAGGACCGGCTGCCGACCAGCGCCAACAGGCCCGCCAGCAGGATCAGCCCGCCACCGGCCGCGGCCACCCACGGCCAGATCGAGAAACTGACCGCCACGTTGCCGCCGACGAACGCGCCATTGCCGGAGACCGAGCGATCGGTGGAGACCCGCAGCGAATCCCGCAGCGCGATCGCCACCGCGTTCTCGGTGTCCCGGGCCGCTCGCACCCCGTTGACCGCCACCACCGCACCGGCGATCCCCAGGCCCGCGGCGACCAGGAACCGGACGATTCGGCCGGAGGTGGCCAGCACGACGGCTCCGGCCGCGGCGGCCAGGGCGATCGCGATCGCTCCGGGCGCGGCTCGCCGGCCCGGAACGGCCAGCTCGGACAGCCCCGGGAAGCCGCCGCTGAGCGTGACGGTGGCCCAGGTCCGGGTGCCGGCCAGCAGGATCAGCAGTGCGCCGAGCAGGGTCAGCAGCACCACCACCCGTCGACCGGTCATGGCTGTGGAGCTCGCAGGGTTGCCGCGGTCGCGACCGCGCGCAGTACCGCCGCCGCCTTGTTCCGGCACTCCTCGTCCTCCCGTTCGGGAACCGAGTCGGCCACGATCCCGGCGCCGGCCTGGACATGCGCCACCCCGTCGCGCAGCAGGGCGGTCCGGATCGCGATCGCGAAGTCCATGTCACCGGCCACGTCCAGGTAGCCGACGACACCGCCGTAGAGCCCGCGCCGGACCGGCTCTAGTTCGTCGATCAGCTGCATCGCCCGCGGCTTCGGGGCGCCGGACAGGGTGCCGGCCGGGAAGGTGGCCCGGAGCACGTCGTAGGCGGTCTGCCCGGGAGCCAGGTCGCCCTCCACCGTGGACACCAGGTGCATGACGTGGCTGTACCGCTCGACCTCCATGAAGTCGATCACCTCAACCGTGCCGGCGAGGCAGACCCGGGCGAGGTCGTTGCGGGCCAGGTCGACCAGCATCAGGTGCTCGGCGCGTTCCTTCTCGTCGGCGAGCAGCTCCTCGGCCAGTTCGGCGTCCTCGCCCGCGGTCTCGCCACGCGGCCGGGTGCCGGCGATCGGGTGCGTGATCGCCCGACCGGCACTGACCTTGACCAGCGCCTCCGGGCTGGAACCGACCACCGCCAGCGGCCGACCCCGAGCATCCTCGGTCCGGTACAGGTACATGTAGGGGCTCGGGTTGGTCGCCCGCAGCACCCGGTAGACGTCCAGCGCATCCGCCGGGCAGTCCAGGTCGAACCGCTGCGAGAGCACCACCTGGAACACCTCGCCGTCGACAATGGCCCGCTTGCCGGTCTCCACCGCGGCCAGGTACTCGGCCACCGTGCTGCGCTCGCGTGGCTGCGGTCTACTGGAGACGGCATGCACGGAGACGGTGCTCGGCGCGGGCTCGGCGAGCCGGACGGTCATCCGATCCAGCCGCGCGACGGCGTCCGCCCAGGCGTCGTCCACTCGTTCGTCGGTGCCGTCGTAGTTCACCGCGTTCGCGATGAGCAGCAGGCTGCCGTCGCTGTGATCAAGCACGGCCAGATCGGTGGCCAGGCTCATCGCCAGCTCCGGGACGCCGAGCTCGTCGTCCGTGGTGTCCGGGAGTCGCTCCCAGCGCCGGACCGCATCCCAGCCCACAAACCCGACCATGCCCCCGGTCAGCGGTGGCAGCCCGGGCAGTCGGGGAGCGCGCAGGGCGTCCACCGTGTCTCGCAGCGCCGCCAGCGGGTCACCGCCGGTCGGCACGCCCACCGGCGGGTCACCGATCCAGTGCGCCACGCCGTCCCGGGAGGTCAGGGTGGCCCGGCTGGCGGCACCGATGATGCTCCACCGCGACCACACCCCGCCGTGCTCGGCGGACTCCAGCAGGAAGGTGCCGTGCTCGTCGCGGGCCAGCTTGCGGTAGACGCCGATCGGCGTCTCCCCGTCGGCGAGGAAGCGGCGGACCACCGGGATCACCCGGCGGTCGGCGGCCAACGCCCGGAACGTGTCCAGCTGGGGCCAGGTGCTGCCCATGGTCAGGTCGGGCAGCTCGAGCTGCTCCGCCACCCTGACGGGCGGGAGGTGCCCCCGCCGGCTGGACGTCGTCATGACCCGTTCCCCACCACGGCCTCAAGCCGGTCGGCGTCAAAACAGCTGCGCTCGCCGGTGTGGCAGGCGGCGCCGACCTGGTCGACGGTGACCAGCACCGCGTCCCCGTCGCAGTCCAGCGCCACCGACTTGACCCACTGCAGGTGACCCGAGGTGTCGCCCTTGCGCCAGTACTCCTGACGGCTGCGACTCCAGAAGGTGACCCGACCGGTGGTGAGCGTGCGGTGCAGCGCCTCGTCGTCCATCCAGCCGACCATCAGCACCTCGCGGCTGTCGTATTGCTGGACGACGGCGCAGACCAGGTGGTCAGCGTCCCGTTTGAGCCGGGCGGCGAGATCGGCCGGCAACGGCGACCCGGCCACCGGGTCCGCAGGAGTGGTGGAGGCGGTCACCGAGGGATTCTCGCACTGCCCACGGTCGCCGGCCGTCAGGGCACAGCACGGAACACCGAGCTAGACCGGGCCAGGCCCCCGTTCGATCCAAAATATTGCTCTGCGTAATCGCCTGCTCTCTTCATGCCCTTTTTGAAATCCAACGTTACTCATTGTTCACGCGTTTCTTGCGGATTCGGTGGGTACGAGGCTCGCCTTCGCTTATTGTTCAAGTGACCGAGGATGGGATTCAAGATCCCGACTGTCGAGGGCGACCCGGTCCCCCCCACTTCGTATCTGCGGTTCAGCGGAACCGCGACTCGTTCGTGTCACTCGGATTGGATGAGCCGTGAGTTTTCTGGCCTTATCGAGCCATGCCTCAGGCGTGCCGCTGGCTGACGTCGGCGGTTACCTGGAGCAGGCCACGTCCTGGTTCGGTGTGGTGAATTGGCGATCTTGGTTACCACTGGGAATCGCCGGGGTTATCGTCTGGTCGCTCTGGGTGTATCGCTGGATCCTGTCCCGGAATTATCGACCGACCATCAATACTTTTCGCGCGTCCACCTCGGTGGTGGTCCCGTCCTTCCGGGAAGACCCGGAGATCCTGATGGAGTGCCTGGCCACCTGGTTGGGGCAGAACCCCACCGAGCTGATTATCGTGCCCGATCTGCAGGACGTCGACGTCATCAACCGGCTGAACGAGGCCGCGACTCACGATGCCCGGATCCGGGTCATCCCGTTTCAGCACTCCGGCAAACGCTCGGCCCTGGGCGTCGGCATCAAGGCCGCCCGCTGCGACATCCTGGTCCTCGTCGACTCCGACACGCGCTGGGAACCGGGCCTGCTCGAGGCCGTCCAAATGCCGTTCTTCGACCCCACCGTCGGTGCCGTCAGTACCCGACAGAACGTCTATAAACGCTGGTCGAGTGTCTGGCGACTGGTGGCCGATTGGATCATCGATCTGCGCTACTACGACTACGTCCCGGCGATGGGCAGGGCCGGTGCCGTGGTCTGCGTGTCCGGTCGGACGGCGGTGTACCGGCGGTCCGTGGTGATGCCGGTCCTCGAGCACCTGGAACACGAGTTCTTCCTCGGTCGGCGGTGCATCGCCGGGGACGACGGGCGGCTCACCTGGCTGGTACTGGCCTCGGGTTACAAGACGGTTTTCCAGGGGAACGCGCTCGCGCTTTCCATGTTTCCGACCAGTTTCCGGGCCTTCGTGAAACAGCGCATCCGGTGGAGCCGAAATTCCTATCGGACGTATCTCACCGCCATGTGGAAAGGCTGGCTGTGGCGGGTGCCTTTTGTGTCCCAGGTGACCGTTCTACAGATCCTGCTGACGCCGATCACGATGGCCGCTACCCTCGGATATCTGTTCCTCTCCCGAATGGAATACACCTGGACAGGAGCCGGGCTGGCCGCGCTCTGGATCTGCGCCGGGCGCCTCATCCGCAGCACCTCGCACATCATTCGCAAGCCGGGCGACATCATCCTGCTGCCGCTCGTCGCCCTGGTCGTCATCTTTATTTCGTTACCGATTAAAGCCTATGCCTTTGCCACCATGAACAAGCAGGGCTGGCTCACCAGGAATACGGATCAAATCGGCGGCGACGGTCAAGACGCCGCG
>Ga0307513_10001223_pt1 | contig 37239 bp, 38 predicted proteins | sample 15_EM_MG_FD_202174 | JGI IMG/M metagenome (GOLD analysis project Ga0307513, IMG submission 202174) | Populus trichocarpa ectomycorrhiza microbial communities from riparian zone in the Pacific Northwest, United States - 15_EM | ecosystem: Host-associated > Plants > Roots > Unclassified | place... | reverse complement strand
TGATCCGATCCTCAGGGCGGATGCTACCTGCAGGAGGTGCATAGTCCTCGTCCGACGATCGGTCCAATCGGAAGTTGCTATACAGCTTCCGCTCACCGGAGGAAAGTCGCTCAACAGGGGAGGGAAGGCGCCGTTGCCTATCATCTACCTCAACCACAGAAGGAACGTACATGGGGTCCTGGGATCGGTCCTGGTCAATAGACGGCCAAGATGCAGAAGGGACCATGGGATCAGACGCCATAGTCGAATGGAAATCCGAGCTCACCACACGGGAGCTGGACGGGGCGAAGGACTGGGAGGAGCCCTCGGGGGTGTGAAAGCGGGCGTAGAAGCCCAAAGATAGCGTGCGGTCGACGTGGCAACCAGCAGAAGCAACAGCAAGGGATTCACAGCCGCGAGCAGCCAGGATTCCGAAAGAAACTTTCTCGACCGCGTCAAAGGTGCGAAGGTCGAGGCCGGAAACAATTTGTCGAACTTCATCGTTGAAGTCCGAGTTTTCATTCCTGCAACCTCCAACATGAATGATGTGAAGACCTCTGTAGTCTCCACTCGGGGCAGCGTAGGAAAATCCATGAACAGGCACAAGGCCACGTTCACCAGCAGTAATAGCCCGCCTCACTGGGGAGGGGGAGCGAGGAGGAGGAGGGGGGGCAACCGAGTCACCCATCGTGAAATTTCACCTGTAGCAAAGGCCAGGCGAGCCACCAAAAGAGGATGAGGGGGGGGGAGTGTTCACCAGCCCGAAGGCGAGGTAAACAACCGAAGCGAGAAACGTAGATTCACCTGTAGCAAAGGCCAGGCGAGCCACCGAAGGCAAAAACAACACCAGCGACACCAAACGCCCGAAGGCAAAGCAACACCGGACACCCGAAGGCAAAGTAACACCACCGAGAACAAAGCTAAAGACTTTGTAAACTATCGCGAGCGTGGCAAATCGATATAATTGGCCGAAGGCAAAAGTAGGGGTGGGTGGGTGTCGTTGAGCGAGGAGTTGTTGTTGTGAAGAGAAGAGTGTTTCCCCCGCTTCTGTGTGCGATCGTATTAGGTGTGATTCCTTGGCGCCGTTTCGTTTCGTTTCGCCGTATATCGTTTCGAGCCCAAGTCTAAAAGGCCTCATGTAAGGCGAGGCTAGAGTAGTTAATAGATACCGCTAGGCCTATTCTACCGTGGTTCCTACGAGTTTTGCCTAGGTCCCGCACGATAGTATCGTACGGGCACGAGACTTAAGCGATCGGTTAGGACTTAAACTTGCACGAGGCCAGCGACAAAAACCACCGGTAGAACGGCTATCAACCCAAACCGGACTACTTTCCTTTTAATGGATAATTCTAAAGCCAAAGGAAAATTCCAAAGTTGATAGTATTGTCCAAAATTCTTTCAGAAATTTGCGCGAGGACTGCTGTATTAGATACAAGGTTTTAAAGTGTTGGAAAGCAGAACCTAAGAAATTTCCTCGCATGCAGGAAGATTTAGTTTAAATTGCTTTGCTAAATCGGTAGTTAGAAAGTCGTGAATATGGCTGTTTTCGGTGGAGAGCCCTACACTACCGGTAATTTTTGCCGCCAGCCTCATACCCGAGTGGGACTAATAGTAGTCAGAATAATGACACCAATCTCACCACAGTTCGGATGGCTTACCAATGGGGATTTTCTTTGCCAATAGAAGTAGGTGGGACTTGCTATGCTGTTTTAATACCAGCAGACCACTCTTTCGTTTAACCAAACCCCACTTTTGTTCCCCTCCCCCGAGGAATAGCATCCACCAACTTTACTCCCTAACTCCTTCTCCCTTTCTACAGCGCAAGCAATAAAGAGCGCAAAATGTCTCAATACACCATCAATGATAGCACCAGCTTCTCAGATAAAAAGAACACTCCTGATGCGTCCAGCGGCGATACTGCTACCGACGATCGGCCCCAACTCCTAACCTGGTTATCACCCCTGGATCCTGGCTTGCGGCATTGGGAAATTCAAGAACGCCGTGTCAGCGATGTCGGAGAATGGCTCATGGAAACTAAGGAATTTAGGAGATGGTGCGAATTGGATAGGGAAGGTGATGGTGAAAGCGCCGTTCTATTTTGCTACGGGGATCCAGGGGTCGGAAAGACATTTATCAGGTAACGAAGGTTATTCGCTGGGGAGGGAAGAGAGTGAGCTCGTGCTAACGCCCCGCGATGGCAGTTCGCTAGTAGTGGACAGACTGTGCGATCAGACTAGTGGACAAAACGCTGCCGTTTCATGTTTTTACTTGGACTTCGCGGCCCGAAAGGAGCAGTCCGCAACCAATGTACTGGGTTCCTTGTTAAAACAAATGGTTAGCGGAATGAAAAGGATTCCGGACGAAATATCGAGGGCCTTTGGACAGCAGAAAACGACCATCGGCGGACGCAGGCCGCAACTCGCCGATATCGTGAAGATGCTGCAGGCCGTCACGTCCTCACGGCCCACATTTATGTGTCTTGACGGTCTAGACGAATGTGGCCGAGTGCAACGGGCCAGGCTCCTCGATTCGCTCAACCAAATCCTTGAGAAGTCCCCCTGCGCACGAATATTAGCGACGGGAAGGTCCTATATTCGGGCGGAGGTCGAAAAGCGTCTTGCAGGGCAAGTGACCAGTGTCTCTATAAGTCCAAACAGAGGGGACATCACTAAGTTCCTTCGCGTTAGACTTGGCGAAGACGAAACGCTAGATGCTATGGATGATAGTCTAGAGGCAGATATCTTGGAGGAGATTCCCGAAAATATGTCACAAATGTGCGTGAGTCCTACAATTTTGATAATCCTACCCTACATTATTTGTTAATAGACATATTTAGGTTTCGACTTGTTTCCTTAAATATCGAAGCAATCTTGCAAGAATCGACAATCTATCGGAGGCGAGAACGGCTTAGCAAAATGGCTGATAGATTGGGGTGGGGAGGTGCTTACGGCACCACGATAGAACGGATAATAGCGCAAGATGGGGATAAACCGAGGCTCGGGATGGAAGCTCTCATGTGGGTTAGTCACGCAGAACGGCCGCTGGAGGCACGTGAACTTTGCCAGGCCCTAGCAATCGAGTTAGGCTCTAACAATTTCAACGCCGAAAACGTCCCCTCAATATCGACATTGGTGGCCTGCTGCCAAGGGCTTATAACCGTGGATAAGTTTTCATCAGCTGTGCGACTGGTCCACTTTACTCTGCAGGAGTACCTTTTGGCCCGTCCCGATCTTTTCAACAGACCTCATTCAGCAATGGCCGAGGTCTGCTTAACCTACCTGAATTCCAAACTGGTTAAGGGCATTCCAGCCGGTTCCAATGATATGTTCCGGGAAACACCCTTTCTAAAATATTCTTCTCGATACTGGGGAGTCCACGCAAAAAGGGAAACTTCGAACGCCGTCAAGTCACTTGCACTGGAGATGCTTCGGGAATACGATAGCCATATATCGGCCGGGTACCTTTTGGCAGAGGCAGATTTTCCGAATGATGCTTGGCACCTTCGCACCAGATCTGATACCAGGTTCGGCGCACTTCACTGCGCATCCTTCTTCGGAATTACCGAGTTCGCAACTACTTTAATAGACATAAAACGTTATTGTATCAACGGGAGAGATTTTTTAGGGCGCACACCGCTAGCATGGGCTGCTAGGAACGGGCATGGGGGAGCGGTGAAGATGCTGCTCAGGCAAGAAGGGATCAACCCCGGCATTCCAGATAATGGCGGCCGAACACTGCTCTCGTATGCTGCTCAGGGTGGAAATGAGGCAGTGGTAAAAATACTACTAGGACAGGAAGGGTTCAAGCCCGAAGAGCCAGATAATGACGGCCAAACACCCCTCTCGTATGCTGCTCAGTATGGATCTGAGGAGGTGGTGAAGATATTTCTTGGGCGGGAAAAGGTCAACCCCGATAGGGCAGATAGCTTAGACAGGACACCACTATGGTGGGCCGCTCTGGATGGACATGAGGGAGTGGTGAGGATACTACTCGAGCGGGAAGAGGTTAGCCCCGACAAAGCAGATTGCGTCGGCGAGACACCGCTCTTGTGTGCCGCTTTGAGAGGACATGAGGGGGTGGTGAAAATGCTACTCGGGAGGGAACGGGTTAACCCTGACAACCCGGATCAAGATGGCCGAACACCGCTGTTGGCTGCTATTGAGGGTGGACATGAGGGAGTAGTAAAAATATTACTCGCACGACAAGAGGTCAACGCTGCCTGGCCAAGTTATAACGGCCGAACTCCGCTCTCGTTTGCTGTTGAGTATAGACATGAAGGAGTGGTGAAGATATTACTTGGGCGGGAGGGGGTCGACCCCAACATGCCAGATGATGACGGCCGACCACCGCTTTCGTACGCTGCACAGCATTGGTCCCAGGGGGTAATGAAGATATTACTCGAGAGGGAAGAGGTCAACCCTGAGCAGACCTGTAAAGACGGCCGAACGCCGCTCTCGTATGCTGCTGAATATAGGTCCGAGGGGGCGGTGAAGATATTACTCGGGCGGGAAGAGGTCAACCCAGGCAGGTCAGATCGTGAAGGGAGAACACCGCTCTCGTATGCTGCCGGATGTGCATGTGAGGGAGTGGTAAAAATACTACTCGGGCGGGAAGGGGTCAATCCCGATGAGCCAGATAACCGTGGTCGAACACCTCTTTCGTATGCAGTTGAGGACTGGGATGGGCGCGCACGTAAAGGAGTGGTAAGAATACTGCTCGGGCGGGAGGAGGTCAATCCCGATAAGCCAGACAATGACGGTCAAACACCGCTTTCGTATGCAGTCGGGGGTGGATTTTGGCGGCATGCATCAGAGGAACTGGCGAGGATGCTGCTCGGGCGTGAAGAGGTCAATCCCGATAAGCCAGACAATCACGGTCGGACACCGCTTTCGTATGCAGTAGGGGGTAGAATTTGGAATGCATCAGAGGAACTGGTGAGGATGCTGCTCGGGCGTGAAGAGGTCAATCCCGATAAGCCAGACAATCGCGGTCGGACACCGCTTTCGTATGCAGCTCAGAATGAAAGTGAGGAAGTGATGACAACACTGCTCGGGCTGGAAGGGGTCAGCCCTGACAAGTCAGATAATGACGGTAGAACACCTCTCTCGTATGCTGCTGAGGGTGGACGCGAGCCATCAGTGAAAGCACTACTCGCGCGAGAAGAGGCCAACCCCAACAAGCCAGATAATCATGGCCGAACACCACTCATGTTGGCAGCTAGCAAGGGCAATTCGGAGGTGGTAGCGCTGCTACAGCCTTATAAAGCGGTTAACAGCGCCGCTTGAGTTCTAGGAGACACCACTTCGTGGGACTCACCGCCATTCCTTCCCTTTCGGACCAGGCCTCTCATGGAAGTTGTACCCCTCCCTTTTCGAAGGCGAAGCAAAATCCAATGACATGGGAATTCATTTATATTTCATCACACCGGTCTGCAGCTCCTGTCTAACTAAACCGGAGGGGTGATTTATGGGTTTCTGTTTACGAACTGCAGTAGTCTGGCTAGCGGGATAGAATAGTTCTGCCATTGTAGTAAGGTTCAGTTCATAGTTTGCAGTTTCCTATCGCACTTAAATTTCTTCTAGCTGTATATTCTTGCCTCCGCCATTTCTTTTATCTAGTAATGTTTTGTTCCTTTTTTTCCCTCCTCCTCCCACCCCCTTCCGTGAGTGATAGACAAACTATATATAGGGTGTTATTTTTATATTGAAGAATATAAATTTATTGAACTGACCAAAACCAAGCCACCATGTCAACCTCTCTTTGTTTAAGATACTAGATCTCTGTTTCTCTGCAGTTGGGCCAAATAATCTTTATTGTATTTTATTTTGGTTATCAGCATGCTAGGGTTGGTGGGGTGCTGTCATAACCGAATCTTTTCCTCTCCGCTGATATTCGGTTGATTTTGTCCACGCACAGTACACCGTGGCGCAGTGTTACACTATTGTGGCTTGCATTGCGTGAGAAACTACCTCCGTATTCTCTCGGGTGGGAGCCGGGTTAATCCTGCCAACTTTTAAACGGCGACGGCTGAACGACGAAACGGCGGCGGCGGAGCGAATCCAAACGCCAAGAGAAAGCAACACAAAAGGTTTAGATCGCCAAAGCACAACTTAGAGTGGGGGAACTTCTCATCCAACTGCTCGCCCATAAGCTCACGCTCAACTAACTAAACTAGCTAACGGTAAAACCAGGTGTATATACAAAGGCAACAAAGCTTTCCTCCCATCCTTCTATCGATCGCGACACAAATCAATTCTCTTCCATCGATCCCAACCGCATATCCGAGGGCTTTGTTCGAACGATAAAGGGATACGCTGTGAGCGGGCGATAAGCTGGGCGCACCGAGCGGCATCGAAAGCTTCCAACACCAACTGCCCATCGCACTAGCAACCAACGCCGCGGGATCGGCGGGAAAGTCTGAAAAATAGGCTGGGTTGGCGGAGAGTGGCTTGGGGCCCATGTTCTTTCTGCGTTGCCGGAGGTGCCTTGTATACACAAACTTGGTTTTACAGAAAATATCTTCTTCCCCGACAGTACCTACACCCTCTTCTCCCTTCTTATAATCTTCCGCTCTTCCTAGATAACTGCTTCAAACTTCTTCTAAACGCTTTCCCTCAATCTTCAAGTCTGATTTCTACCTCTTACAAAATTTGCCTTGTCTCCGGCGGTCCTCTACACTCCTGACACCTCCAATTTCCCGATCTTCATCTTGTGACACTGATCCCTTCGAACCCTTACCCACCTTAATCTCTAACCTTCTCCTTCTAGTGCCAATTCCTAAACCATCCCAAAACTTCCTGCATCGTACGTCTCCTCGATCATTAAGACTGTCACTCTTCTGATATACAACTCCCGTGTACCAAAAGTATCCTGTCCCAAAACCTTTCTCCACCATAAGGCTCCCATGTTCCAGCCATACCCGAGATATGGAACTTTCGGGAATTTTCAACAGAATGAACATCCGAGGTCCAGTTGCTGGAGGTTGCCAAACAATAACAGACCTCCCCCCCCATTTAAAACCCTCGAGTAAAAAAGTTCCCAAGAATCGCAATACTGACTCTTCCGCTTCTCGTACGGGGGATTGCTGGGAGACCCCTCATAGCAAATGGGGTGCCCACGCCGAGCTTGAGCACAAAAGGCGGGAAGAGGTCACAAGAAGCGAAGGGAAGAGAAGAAAAGAGATGCGGTGTGGTTAGATCAGAGGAGACAAAGTAGTGTAGAGGTTATTGTAAGCGAACTAATTCTGGCCGAGGAGTGAGACAGAATATAGAAGTTTTCTAATTTATATATTTAGGGTGGCCTATTTTCCAGGTGGGAATGAAGACAGAATTGAGATGAAGACATCCTCCACTGACATAATTTGTTCCAACTGCGTGAAAAGCCAGCAAACTGTTTTGATCAACCAAAATAAGCAGGAAGATTAGCATCATAAACCGGGCCGGGCCTGTCCAGTCTATATAGGCTAGGCTTGCTCAGCACTTGTAGGTCAGGCTAGGGTATATCGGCCAGGCTAGGCCAGAACTATATAGGCTAGGCCAGGCTTTCAGGTTGCATGTTCTAAGGCTATATGTCCTATTGGCGGGCCCAGGCCGGCCCGGCTTAGGACTGTCAAAGCCTGCCGTCTTGGGCCGGGCTAGATCCTGGTGAATTTCTGCAAGCTGGGCCGGGCTTTCATCTAGCCTAGCCTGCCTGGCGATTTGGTAACACTGCCGGCAGTAGGAGACTCATGCAATCGGTTAGGACTTTGAAGCTTGTATCTGATGCCTCATCATAGCACCGATATAGTAATTTAGTCAGAAGAATATCACCAATTTTAGGCCATTCAGGCAGCTTAATTAGAATTTCCTTTGGCACAAAGGAGCGGCAGGGCCTGCTACGCTGCTTTAATACCAGAAGGCCCTGCTCTTATTTAACTAGACCCCACCTTTCCTCCTCTCCTCCGAGGAATAGCATCAACCATGCTTGCTCCCTAACTCACCGTCTTTTTCTACAGTGCAAGCATTAAAGAGCGCAAAATGTCGCAATGTACCATCAATGATAGCACCAGCTTTTCAAATAGAAGGAACATTCCTGATGAGTGGAATGGCGACACCGTTAGCGACGATCACCCCCGACTCCTGACCTGGTTATCACCCCTGGATCCCGGCATACGGCATTGGGAAATCCAAGAACGTCGTGTCAACGATGTCGGAGAATGGCTCATGGAGACTGAGGAATTCAGGAGATGGAGCGGATTGGATAAGGAAATTGAATGCCAAAGTGCGGTTCTATTTTGTTATGGAGATCCGGGGGTCGGAAAGACATTTATCAAGTAACAAAACTTATTCGCTGGGGAGGGGGAAAGTGAACCCGTGCTAACGGCCCGCGATGACAGTTCGCTAGTAGTGGACAGACTGTGCGATCAGACTGGTGGACAAAACGCTTCCGTTTCAGGTTTTTACCTAGACTTCGCGGCCCAAAAGGAGCAGTCGGCAACAAATGTACTCGGTTCCTTGTTAAAACAGATAGTTAGCGGAATGGAAAGGGTTCCCGGAGAAATATTGCGGGCCTTTCGACAGCAGAAAACGACCATCGGTGGACGCAGACCGCAACTCGTTGATATCGTAAAAATGCTACAGCTCGTCACATCCTACCAACCTACATTTATATGTCTTGACGCTCTAGATGAATGCGGTCGAGTGGAACGGGCCAGAATCCTCGATTCCATCAAACAAATCCTTGAGAAGTCCCCAGGAATTCGAATATTCGCGACTGGAAGGCCTCATATTCAAGCTGAGATCGAGAAGCGTCTTCCTGGACAAGTGACAAGTGTCTCTGTTTGTCCCACCCGAGGTGACATCACTAGGTTCCTTCGTGTTAGACTCAGCGAGGACGACATACTAGATGCCATGGACGACAGTCTAGAGGCAGACATCCTGCAGAAGATTCCTGAAAATATGTCACAAATGTGCGTGGGGCCGCGGATGCCGAGAATCACACTTCACGTTATTCGCTAATAATTAGATTTAGGTTTCGACTTGTTTCCTTAAAGATCGAAGCCATCTTGCGAGAACCAACAATACACCTGAGACGAGAAAGGCTTACCAGAATGCCTGATGGGGTAGGGTGGGGAGGTGCTTACGGTTCCACGGTAGAACGGATAAGGGGGCTAGATGGAGGTAGATCGAAACTCGGTATAGAAGCTCTCATGTTTTCAACAACAAGGTTCAGGCACAGCGGATTCCGAGTTCAGATACGGATTGACGCAAGTTGATTGTATATAGCAGATATAAAAGAATACGATTCAGATGAAAGACTTATAAAAGGAATGAACAATCGGAAAATGATCAAACGGAAGTGAAGAATAAGATAAGACAGACAAAAGAGAGAAGCGAACGATGATGAACTGATGATGAACAAATTAAGGGAAAAACAAGCTTCCTTATATCCTATCCTTCCTCTGTAACATGCTACCAGCGCATGCACAATCCTGCTTCTCGGTCCCTTCCACTCAGTAGTTGCGATATCCTCTTTCCCGAACCAGATCCGAGGTTTGATCAGAATTTCCCGAGGGTATCGACAAAGTGGCCAGCCATAGGTTGTGCGTGAAACCGAGGGTAAAGCTGATGTTCGGTTATCGTGAGTGTTCCTGTTTCAGTGCGGTGTGATTCGAGTTTGATCCTGTTTCGTCGAGTATGCAGGATGAATGTCGGATATCGTCTTAAGCTAATGATGGTGGAACAGCCCTTGAGCAACGGTGTGTAACAGATGATAGTAGTAGCGTTTCTTATCCAGCGCGCATGAGAATATATGCACGTGATGAGCAGCATAATTTCCAACATCATGTGGGTAAGCCATGCGGAACGGCCACTGAGGGTTGATGAGCTCTGCCAAGCCCTAGCAGTCGAGCTAGGCTCCAACGACTTCAACGCCGGCAACGCCCCTTCAATATTGACATTGATGAGCTGCTGCCAAGGTCTTATCACTGTGGATAAGGAGACATCAACTGTGCGACTAATCAACTTTACTCTGCAAGATTATCTTTCGGCCCGTCCCGATCTGTTCAACGCACCTCACTCGACAATGGCCGAGATCTGCTTGACCTATCTGAATTCGGAACAGGTCAAGACCCTTTCAGCCGATTCCAGTCATGGGTCCTTAGACGAACCCTTTCTAAAATATTCTTCGCGATACTGGGGAGTCCATGCAAAAAGGCAAACCTCGAATTCCATCAAGTCACTTGCGGTGGAGCTACTCCGGGAATACGATAGCCATATATCGGCCCGCTACCTTTTAGCACAAGCAGCTGGGGCATCCGTCCGGTTCTCTAGCACAAAATCCCGTAACATTTTCGGTGGACTTCACTGCGCATCCTTCTTCGGAATTGTTGAGCTCATAATTGCTTTAATAGAGATGGGATGTTGTTACATCAACCGAAGAGATTGTTTGGGGCGCACACCGCTAGCATGGGCTACTCTAAATGGGCATGGGGGAGCGATGAAGATACTACTCAGGCAAGAAAAGATCAACCCCCACATGGTGGATAAGGGCGGCCGAACACCGCTCTCGCACGCTGCTCAGGGTGGGAATGAGGCACTGGTAAAATTACTACTCAGAAGGGAAGGGCCCAAGCCCGACAAACCATCTTATAAAAACCGAACGCCGCTCTCGTATGCCGCAGAGTATGGATCTGAGGAAGTAGTAAAGGTATTGCTCATGCGGGAAGAGGTCGATCCCGACAAGCCATGTCTCGAAGGCCGAACGCCACTCTCGTATGCCGCTGAGTGTGGATCTGAGGGGGTGGTAAAGGTATTACTCCAGCGGGAAGAGGTCAACCCCGACAGGGCAGATGCCTCCGACATAACTCCGCTCTTTTATGCTGCTCGGGGGGGATCTGAGGAAGTGGTGAAGGCATTACTCCGGCAGGAAGGGGTCAACCCCGACCGGGAAAGTAGCGCTGGTGGGACGCCGCTATTGTGGGCCGTTGCAGTGTCCGCAGGCGGTCAGTCCGGTCAGGCTTCGGGTTGAACCGGCCGGCCTGGGCTTTTACTAGGGGCGGTAGGGCCGGACTGCACACTGCAGTCCGGCTTCTGGAGTTCATCTGACCGGGCCTGGCCGGACTGCAGATATCTGCAGGCTTTGGAGTGATTAAGTGTGATCAGAGAAGGTTTTCGAATATGCGTCTCTGGTATAGATTAAATACACACAGCTACAAGAGACCTTGAAAAGTATAATCAGCCAATAATTGACCTTAACGAATTAACATGCTAAAATTGCAAGAATATAAATAAAATGAAAAAAGATGCATTCCAAATGACCCCCAAAGCATGCCCAGCAATAGCTACGTATCTCTAATAACTCACAGAACACCTCCTAGTAACCCATCAATGGCTAGAGATCTCTGATATAACTCTCACCACCTAACCACCTAGCGTTCACCCCGGAACCTCACCAGTTACCTGCAATCGCCATTGCCCCTCCTATACCCCATCTCTTGTGATCCCCCATCTACTCGCCCGCAATTCCAAACTTAGTAAAACCCAGTTACTCAAATACACTAACTACAGATCCACTTGCAGAGCTTGCATATTCAGCGCGGCCCTTGTGTTTCTGCCCCTGATCCCGCTCATCAAGACTCTTCATCATCAATTCCACTGCATCCCACTCTTTCTCATGCAATAGTCCTGCCTTACGCCAAGATTTCAAACATTCTATTGCCTCAATGACGTCGTCCCCAAGTCGATTTCTGCGGTCGGTAATTAGAACTTTACCACTATTTGTAAATTAGAATTGTGTTATGATGAATGTAAGTCTAAGCATACAATTGGAGTTGACTTACCTGCTGAAGAGGCGTTCAACCTCTGCCGACATAGCCGGAATGCTGTGAATTTCCAAGGCCATGTGCGCTAGCTGTGACCACCGTGGATTGGATAGCCGATCAGCCCAGTACCGGAGAATATCTGGTACTTCTTCCTCCTCTTCAGTGACCTGAAATCGGTCAAACTGATCACCATCCGTGGTATTTAATCTTGCTCGCTTTTTCTGTTTCCATCGCGAGACGACAACAGTGTCTTCATTGGAACCTGCCATTGTTGCTCTTGCAGAAGGCACTCCAGGTGATGCATGATGTAGAGAACTTGGATCGGTATACGTAGTTGTCAGGTAGTTTGTTTGCCACAGAGTTTTTGCTGCATTTGTGGCATTAGTTATCCAACCTGGATTATCCTTCCACTCGATCTCAAAGTATTGAAGTGTTCTTTTCAGGGTCTAAAGCAACGGCGGCGTACATCGCTGGAAGGCGGTCAGCCACTGCATAATACCTATAATAGCAATTTATGGATTAGCTTTCCACCTTCAAGTTACGATAGACTCGGATACTGAGAATATAGGTATATAGGCATGATCGGATAATCTTACTTGTCTAAAATCGCCCATGCTCGATTGATGGATGAGGAAAGATGTACACTATAAAGTGTTGGATCAGAATAACGTTCCTTTGATTCTTCCAGATGAGCTAAAAGTTCATCAATGGCTGGTAATACCCGTGCAATATAGCCATTTGATTGTATCTGCTCTGTTCCCGTTCCTTGTAACAATAATGTCCAGCTACGAAATGGCTTTAAAATACCGAGTATTAGTTTTAAATCCTCCCAGTCATCGAGGGTTAGCTCATCGGTGGATATGAGCTCTGGATTCTCGTCATCAGGAGGTTGAGACTGGTTGCTCATTTGATCGTGGTCGTAGTCCAACTCAGTTGGAAGTCCCCGCCGTGTCCTCTTTTGCCTTTCATCCCTTATTGCTCCTCCAATAAAATCCTCAATAGCATCCTTTAAAATAAATGCTCTCTCAATTGAGTCAGCATCACTTGACCATCTAGTAACATTTCCAAGCATGGGTAAAAGAGGGCCTGAGGTGCTGCTACTTGTACTTCGTAGTTGTTTAACCTTCTGACTGAACCTGTCGCGCCTTTGTGGAGTACGTAAAATCCAGGAACTAATATTGTGAAGTTTACCTAATGGTCCCTTTTTTCGCCAAAGCTTCAGTGCATTTGCTGCTTTTTGAATCTCTGGTTTAGTTGATATTATAGCTTCGAATGCCTGCCAATCCTCGCCCCAAAGAAATGCTTTAACTACCAAATTAATGATATGACCAAAACAGCGGACCCTTGACTGCTGTAGATTAAATTCAACTCCAATATCCTCAAAATACATGGCAAGTTCTGCAATAGCTGTATCATTATTTGTCGCATTATCAGTTTTAATATACCCAATCTTTCTTGTTAGTTCAAAACGTTCTAGTATATTCCACAGTGCGCCAGCAATATTACTCCCACTATGAGGTCCTTGAAAGCGATGAAAGCCAATTGTAGCTGACTTTAGATCACCCCCGGTTGTTGCCCAATGGGCTACGACTCCCAAAAATGACCGATGATTTGGTGAACTCCATAGATCGAAGCTTAGATGAATGCGGAATGGGATACTGTGGAATTGTTGTTTCAGGAGAATTGTATTCTGCTGGTATGCAATGAGAATCCAGCTTTTAATTGTATTACCGGATGAGGGAAGAGCATGCTGAAGTCCATTGAATGAGTCTTTCTAAAAGCAAATTAGTTTTATTAACTATCAAAATATGTACAAATTTTACTAACACAGGATAGCAAGTAGGTAAGAAGTGCACGAAATGTGGGATCCTCAACAGCCTGAAAGGGAGTATTTGTAACGAAGATCCAACGGATAAGAAATCGCTGGAAGCTATCGGAATTGAATTCAAACTGAGGCTTCATTGATGCAAAGGCTGCAACAATACGGGATGAACTTGCTTGACCAGGTGTATGTCCTGTTGGATGTCCTTCAGGATACTCCTTGGTAACGCCGTGAATATTGGCAAGGTGGTTATTCATATTTTTTGTCGATTGATCTGTATAAATGGGGCTTCTTCCGGGTGGGCCTATGGTAGAGTTACAACCTGAGGTATTAGAAAGAGGCCTGAATTGAAATTAAAACATATTGGAAATGATAATAATGTTTCTTACAGCGTGCACATTGCCATTTCCACTTTCCATTAACAAAAAACTCTTTTCCGTTTGCCGGAAGCCAGCAGTAACCTTTCCGGGACTTTTTCTTTGACAGGAATGGTGATAGAATACCGGGATAATTACTAGTTTGCTCCGGACCTATATGGCTATACTGACGTGATAGGTTATCATCACTACTAGTGCCAATGACTAGGGGAGTCAAAAGGCCACTCGGTGTGGAACTTAATGCAGATTCAGAGTGAATACTAGTGTTCTCGCTGGAATAGTTGTATCCAACCTGATAATCTGAGCCAAAAAATGTAGGAATAGTTTGCGATACTGAATCATCTGGGTGAAGCGTGCTTGGAGAACCATGTGGTGGGGAATTGGCCATCATAAAAGATTGTATGAGATAATAAGGCAATAATAGAAGAGGACTAGGAACCGTGAAGTGATAAGTTATATATAACCTTAAAGTAGGTTTACAGTCAGATGTGTAGGGATAACGCATCACTATTATTCTGCACACATTAAAGTTATACTGATCTCGCAAGATAGAAAAAAGTGAAGATATCTGCAGATGTCGCACCAATATTTACAGATATACGGAGATATTGGCCAGCATCTTCAGATATCTGCAGGCATCTTCAGACATCTGCAGGCACCTTCAGATATCTGCGGGCATCTTCGGATATCTGCAGGCATCTTCAGATATCTGCGGGCATCTTCAGATATCTGGCGGTATCTGTCGGTATCTTCAGATATCTGCAGGCATCTTCAGATATCTGCCGGCATCTAGAGATATCTGCGGGCATCTAGAGATATCTGCGGGCATCTTCAGACATCTGCGGGCATCTTCAGATATCTGGGGGTATCTGACAGTATCTTCAGATATCTGCGGGCATCTTCAGATATCACCCACACAACAACGAAATATTGACTTCTCACATGGAATATACCGAAAGCCTGCCGCCGCCGCCAGGCACCCATGAAGCCTGCAGGCTTCCCCAAAGCTTGGCCTACGAAGCCCAGGTCTGTCTCACACAGGCCCGGCCTGGCCGGACTGAAAGCCGGCCGGTTATCTGCAGGCCAACCTGGCCGCTTGCGAACACTGGGCCGTTGGGGCTGGGCATAGGAGAGTGGTGACGATACTGCTCGGGCAGGTAGAGGTCAACCCCGACAAGGAAGATGAAGATGGCAAGACGCCGCTCTGGTGTGCTGCTTCGAGGGGACATGAGGATATAGTGAAAATTCTACTCGCACGGCAAGAGGTCGACCCCGACAAGCTGGATCAGGACGGCCGAACACCGCTGCTGGCTGCTATCAAGGGTGGACACGAGGGAGTGGTAGACATACTACTCGCGCGGCAAGAGGTCAACGCCGCCAGGCCATGTTATAACGGCCGAACACCTCTCTCGTATGCTGCTCAGTGTGGATCCGAAGGAGTGGTAAAAATACTACTCGCGCAGCCAGAGGTCTACCCCGACGAGCGAAGTTATGGCGGCAGAACACCGCTCTCGTGTGCTGTGCAGTCTGGGTCCGAGGGAGTGATGAAGATATTGCTTGGGCTAGAAGCAGTTAACCCCGGCATACAAGATGATGACGGCCGAACGCCACCTTCGTATGCTGCTGAGTTCAGATCCGAGCGAGTGGCAAAAATACTACTCGCGCAGCCAGAGGTGAACGCCGCCGAACCAAGTCACAACGGCCGAACACCGCTCTCCTATGCTGCTAGAAGTGGATCCGAGGGAGTGGTGAAAATACTACTCGAGCGAGATGAGGTCAGCCCCGACGAGCCATGCCGTGACGGCCGAACGCCGCTTTCGTATGCTGCTGAGGTTGCACGTGAGGGAGTGGTAAATATACTCCTTGGGCGGGAAGAGGTCAACCCCGATGAGCCTGACAATCACGGTCGAACACCCCTTTCGTACGCAGTCGGGGGCGGACACCGTAGTATAGCTGAGGAAGTGGCAAAAATACTTCTCGAGCGAGAAGAGGTCAATCCTGATAAGCCAGACAATCACGGCCGAACACCGCTTTCTTATGCAATGTTGGGCCGGGACAAGGCGGTGGTGGAAATCTTACTCGGGCGTGAAGAGGTCAACCCCGACAAGACAGACCGTGAAGGGAGAACACCGCTCTTGTATGCTGCTGAGGATGGATGTGAGCCATTGGTGAAAGCACTACTCGCGCGAGAAGAGGTCAACCCCAACAAGCCGGATAATCGTGGCCGGACACCGCTCATGTTGGCAGCTAGCAAGGGCCATTCGGAGGTGGTAGCGCTGCTACAGCCTTATGAAGCGGGTATCCACAGCGCCGCTTGAGGCCTAGGAAACTCCGTTCCTTCCCTTTTCGTCCTAGGCCGCGCATGGAAGCTATACCTCACCCTTCGTGCGCGAAGAAAATCCTATGACATGGGAATTCACGTATATGCCATCACACCGGTCTTCAGCTCCTGTCTAACCCAGTTGGGGGGGGTTTATGGGTTACCGTTTACGAAGGACAGACGTCTGGCTGGCGGGACAATATGGCTCTACCATTGCAGTAAGGTTCAGTTCATAGTTTGCAGTTTCCATCCTATCTCACTTAGATTTCCTCTAGCTATATATTCTAGCCTTTGCCTTTACCTTCATCTTGTGAGGTTATTTTTCCTTGCTTTTCTCTTCCTCCCACTCCCTCCCCTGCCTGAAAGACAAACCATATATAACTTAGGGTGTTCTTTTTGTATATATAGATGAGCGGCGTGCAATAAGGCAAGGAATTTTAAAAGGATTGTGAACTATCATATATAAAGACGATGAGGCTTAATGAATAGTACCGTATTGCAATTAATGGGTACAGACTAGCTGCCCCGCCTATCGCCCTCAGTACTGAGGGTGTGGGGGGGGGCTAGCAGATAGGTTAGGGCTTTTATGTCGCTTATAGGCCTCACACATCTTGCGAATATATCGGAGCAATGAAAAATAACTCCAGAAAACTGTCTAAGAGATATCCACGGGGGTCATAATTACGCGACCGAGAGTGGGTACCCAGCGTTGCAAAGCATGTATCTCGACTCAAGACAATATGAAATAATAATAATAATATGGATAAAAATAATAATAAAATCGATAAAAGTAAGTAAGTGGCGCACCACTAACCGTGTTTTTCCTCTCAGGGATGCTCCAGGCTCGACTACAGAAGAAACCAGAGCTCAATAGCCTAGTCTATCAATGTAGTGTATGTTTTGGCTGTGATGAACTAGCTATGTGGAGTTGAGTCGGTCGCGTAATTAGGGCCCGTTTACTGATCCGTTGCGTTTCGAGATTTTGGTGGGGAAACTAGACGGTGGCGTCTCAACCAGCATCATATTCGGATAGACGGGGCAAAACTGTTTACCCTGTTTTCAACCGTTTAATATTCTGGGTGTTAGACGGTCAAAACAGGACGCGGCTCAGGAGGTGGGATTGCAACCACCGTCTACTGGCACCACCTAATTGCCACCAGCCTTCCATGTCTGCAATAACTAGAGCAGCTATGAATAAGCTCTCTTTTCCTTGCACAATTAGCAATTCCTTTTGTCATAATTTAGGGCAAGTTTAATAACAAAATTCTCATCGCTCGACTGCAAGAGAAAATTGTTGGTCAGTCCAATATCTCGGTTGTGGAGTACCGGTACTCGTACTCTGAGAATTGAAAGCTAACTGGTTGCACACCTCATGTTTGTGGATCACACTTTTCACACTACTACACACTGTATTAGGTAAACACACACCCATCAATTCTCCCTACCGCTCTTCGACCGTTTAGCCTCCCTTGACGGTCGGCGCCGTCTCCGGTTGCTTGACGGCCGTCTATTGGTAAACGGGCCCTTAGGGCCCCCGTGGATACACTGTGGCGTGAATGGGAGAGAGCTATTCTCTCGGGTATAAGGGTGGGGAACGGTTAACCGGAACAAACAGGGATATATTTAGCTGGTCAACCTCAATTAACTGTTTCATAACCTCTTGCCGGACCTTGAGCAGTAGATGCTAGGATTACCCGGCCAACATTTACATGGCGATGGCTGAACGACAAAACGGCGGCGGCATAACGAAATGAAACGCCAAGAGTAAAGCATCACAAAAGGCTTAGATCGCCAAAGCACGACTTAGAGTGGGGAACTTTTCATTCAACTGCTCGCCCACACCCTCACGCTCAACTAATTAAACTAGCTAACGGTAAAGGCAGGTATATATACAAAGGCAGCAGAGCTTTCCTCCCATCCTTCTATCGATCGCGATACAGGTTAATTCTCTTCCATGTATGTCCCCTATCTCTTCCGCGGACCCCCGCGCTACTGACGAAGGAAAAACAAACATCTCGAAGAATTTCCGCTCTCCATAGTTTCCGCACATCTGACCCTTCGTTTATCCGACCCTTTCAGAGTCGTATTCCCTCCGGCACTGCGCCGATCCCAAGCGCATATCCGAAGGCTTTTTTCGAACGACAAAGAGATAAACTGCGCGCGGATGATAGGCTGAGTATACCGAGCAGCATCAAAGGCTTCCAACACCAACTACCCACCGCTATAGCAATCATCATCGCAAGATCGGCGAGAGTCTTAAAAATAGGCTATGTTGGTAAAGAGTGACTTGGGGCCCCTGTTCTTTCTACGCCGTCGGAGGTGTCCCATAACTTATATACATTAACTTGGTTTTACAGAAAATATCTTCTTCCTTTCCATGACCTCCCGCATTTCCTAGACAGCCTCTTCGAAGTTCGTCTAAACGCTTTCCCTGAATCTCCAAGTCTAGTTTTTGCCTCTTGCACAATTTCCCTTGCCTCCGGCGGCCCTTTACAGTCCCGACACCCTCTCCGGTTTCCCGATCTTCATATTGTGACACTGATCCTTTTGAACCCTTAGCAACCCTAATCTCTAATCTCCGGTTCTCCCTAGTTTCAATCCCTAAACCACCCCAAACCTTCCTACATCGTCTGTCTCCTATCATAGATCATACACACTGTCACTCCTCTGATACACAACTCCCGTCCAAAACTATCCACTAAAAAAATTCTCCTCCACCATAAGACACCCATGTTCCAACCATGTCCGACATATGGAACCTTTGTGAACCTTCAATAGAATGTACATCCAAGGTCCAGTTTCTGGAGGCTACCAAACAATAATAGACTTCTTTCCCATTCCCAATCCTGGAGTGAAAAAGTTCCCAAGAAGCGCAATACTGACTCTTTCTATTTTGGTACGGGCGATTGTTGAATGATACCTAATTTCAAAAGGGATGCCCACGTCGAGGCTGCAATAGAGAACCAAAGAGCCCACATTATCGTATCGTTCTGCCTACTGGTGGATTGAAGAGAGAAAGCATCAGTGGGATGAATGGTGATTTCTTTCGTGCCGGATGATGTGAGTAAGGTTGTAATTTGTGCAGCGTAATCTGATACCCGTATTGGTACTTGCGCATTTCAAAAATTTCTGGAAACGAGGATTTTGGTTTGGGGAAAACTTAAGTGTAGCTTATATAACGCATACTAAAAAGTGTACAGCCTAGCCTCCACATTCCCGGTAACTTTTGCAATGGGCAAGTACTAGCACCGGGTTAGTGCCCAAATACTTTGGTACTTCTTGCCTGTTAGACTAAAGAATAGCTGTATGGGGTGGGGTACAAGTGCGCGCCTCAAGGTGGACTATTTTATTAAGAGGTGGGTGCAGTTCAGGGGAAATAGGTAAATTTGCATTTTTGGTGTTTTGAGTTATAAGTAGTTTTAGTTTGCATGACAACCATCCCTCTTTTGAGAAAAGAGAAAAAAGCTTTTTGGACAAAGAAATTGAAATAACTCAATAATGAAAAGAGTAAGTTGTATGGGAACAGAAGGAAAATAATAGTTGTTTCCATCTGTATAATTCTATATAAAAGGATGTGCATTTTTATATGCAGCCTTGTCTCAGCTTTGGTTTTATAAGCTTTTCTAATCAAGGTTTATGATGTCTATACAGTATCTAAAATATGTCAAAATTTATATATAGTATGTAATAGCTAAGAATTATATACTTGAAAATATTCCTAAACTTGGTTTCAAGTACACCTTGAGGTAGGCTATCTTGCTATGCAAAAAGTGGGTTTGAGCTGAATTGTTAAAATAATCATTAATAACTCACCTTTGTTCCAATTTTAAAATTAAATATATTTCAAGATACCCAGACAATACTCTACCATATACTAGAGACTTGGTGCCATACCATGAGTTTTGTTGTTATTGGCAATCTTCACTGTTTTCGCTTAACTGCACCCAGATAGGGATGTTAAAATATTCACGAAGGTTCCATATCTGCGACAATGTTACAACACCGGAAGTTAGGAGAAGGAGAGTTTTTGTTTGGCGAGTGTTGGGAAGTATGGAAGTTGAAGCAATGGCGTGTATGAGCGAACGGTCAGGTGCATCGGAGATGTTTCGGGAAGATTCATGAATCAGATTAGGGGTACTAAGGGTTTAGGGCTAGTGTTAGCTAGAAGATGGAACAAACGACTGTCACACTTTGACGATAACAAAACAGGAGAACATATCAGGAAAGTTTGGAAAGGAGTGTTCAGGAAAAGTTTGTAAGTAGTTGAAACGAGCGAAGGGATTGACGGACGAAATCTGTAGGAAAGTTGAGGGTGTGGTTTGGAAAGCGAGAGAGGGTGATGGAAGAACAGCGTTGGGTGATGGCGAAGAAGTGTGTTCTAGGAAGAGAGTTTTGTGTATATATAGGACGCTGCTGGCAGCACAGAAAGAATAAGGACCGCAAGACTCTCTACCGAACATAGGCTATTTTGAAGAAGGGATAGAGAAAAGACGGACGTAGGAGATGAAGAAGGACAATGAGGCCAAGGAGGAAACGAGTATATATTGATCAAATACGTATCTCTCTTTCTTGTTCTATCTACAACAGAACAGTGGGTTTATATAGACAATACAATGAGCTTTCCAATCTTCTCTGCTCGCGGAAATCCTTCCGGACATTGGCACAAAGAAAGGAGATTCGATCTCCTTCCGCTCAGTATTCCAATCCATCCTCTGCATTACCCTCCGATGGTTTCCGGCCATATGTGCGAACCAATATATGTCTGTTCCTGCTCTTGATTGATAACGACTGGCAAATGAAACTAGTAATAACAGACAAACAAAGATGGGAAAGGTACAAAGGAAACTTGTCCTTGTACGGAGTGATCGCCGGTGACTTTCAACAGAATATTGGAAAAGAATTATTGTGAAAACTGTTAAACTACAATTTCTTAACTGCCCACCATGGCTCGCCTGATGAGGCGCTTGCCGCTTGCCGGGGATACTTGTCCTTTAGTGAGGGAAATCGGGATTTTTCGCTGGCAACCGGAATTGCCATGTATGCAGTGGGAAAACCCAGCAACGGGAAAGCATGACACCTTGACTTGCAGCCGAGGAGAATAGCTGGCGATGGCGTTTCAACTTGTTGATCCACCAGGAAATGGCTCTGCAGTGTCGTTTAGTGGGGCTGGAGTAAGTGCAGTAATAGATCTAGCAGGGCCTATTGTCCCGCCGGTACTGTACTTAAGAAGTTAAGATCTTTTCGTGGAGGGCGGGTAGTATTGCACTACCGGTAGTAGGCCTAAGCGGCCGGTTAGAGCATAGAGGCTTGCACCCGACGCCTCATCATAGCACCGATATAGTAATTTAGTCAGAAGAATGGCACCAATTTTACACGATTCGGGTAGTTTAATTAGAATTTTTGGCACAAAAGAGTGGGCGGACCTGCTAAAGTTACGCTGCTTTAATACCAGAAGACCCCGCTTTTCTTTAACTAGACCCCACCTTTCTCCATCCCCCCCGAGGAATAGCATCAACCAACTTCACTCCCTAACTCCCCCTCCCTTTCCACAGTGCAAGCATTAAAGAGCGCAAAATGTCTCAATATACCATCAATTATAGCACCAGCTTTTCAAACAGAAGTAACAATCCTGATGAGTGGAACAGCGATACCATTAAGGACGATCACCCCCAACTCCTAACTTGGTTATCACCCCTGGATCCCCGCTTACAGCATTGGGAGATCCAAGAACGTCGTGTCAACGATGTCGGAGAATGGCTTATGGAGACTGAGGAATTCAAGAGATGGAGCGGATTGGGTAAAGAAATTGAATGCGAAAGTGCGGTTCTATTTTGTTATGGAGATCCGGGGGTCGGAAAGACATTTATCAGGTAACGAAACTTACTGATAGGGAAGGAGGAAAGCGAGCCCGTGCTAACACCCCGCGATGACAGTTCGCTAGTAGTGGACAGACTATGCGATCAGACTAGCGGACAAAACACTGCTGTTTCATGTTTTTACCTGGACTTCGCGGCCCGAAAGGAGCAGTCCGCAACAAATGTGCTGGGTTCCTTGCTAAACCAGATAGTTAGCGGAATGAAAACGGTTCCGGAAGAAATATTGCGGGCCTTTCGACAGCAGAAAACGACCATCAGTGGATGCAGACCCCAACTCGTTGATATCGTGAAGATGCTACAGCTCGTTACGTCCTACCAGCCTACATTTATGTGTCTTGACGCTCTAGATGAATGCAGTAGAGTGGAACGGACCAGGCTCCTTGATTCCCTCAAACAAATTCTCGAGAAGTCCCCGCGCACTCGAATATTCACGACGGGAAGGCCCTATATTCAGGCTGAGATCGAGAAGCGTCTTCCTGGACAAGTGACTAGTGTCTCTGTTTGCCCCACCCGAGGTGACATCACTAGGTTCCTTCGTGTTAGACTCCGAGAGGATGACATACCAGATGCCATGGACGACAGCCTGGAGGGAGACATCCTGCAGAAGATTCCGGAAAATATGTCACAGATGTGCGTGGGGTCGAGGATGCCGAGAATCATACTCCACGTTATCCGCTAATAATTTTTAGGTTTCGACTTGTTTCCTTAAGGATCGGAGCGATCTTGGGAGAACCAACAATACACCTGAGACGAGAGAGGCTAAGCAGAATGCCTGATGGATTGGGGTGGGGAGGTGCTTACGGTTCCACGATAGAGCGGATAAGGGCGCTAGATGGAGGTAAATCGAGACTCGGTATAGAAGCTCTCATGTGGGTAAGCCGCGCGGAACGGCCACTGAGGGTCGATGAGCTCTGTCAAGCCCTAGCAGTCGAGATAGGCTCCAAGGACTTTAATCCCGGCAACACCCCTTCAATATTGACACTGGCGAGCTGCTGTCAGGGGCTCATCACTGTGGATAAGGAGAAATCAACGGTGCGACTGATCCACCCCACTCTGCAAGATTATCTTTTCGCCCGTTACGATCTTTTCAACACACCTCACTCGACAATGGCCAGGATCTGCTCGACCTATATGTGCTCCGAAAAGGTCAAAACCGCCAATCACCGTCATCCGTCTGGGGGCGTACCCTTTCGAACCTATGCTTATGAATACCAAGCAGTCCACGATCAAAACTCAGCTTACGGACGCTTTTAGTTCACTTGCGCTTGAGCTGCTTCGGGAATACGATAGCCACACATCAGCCTGCTACCTCTTGGTATTGAGAATCACCGGTGATCATTCCGCACACATGCTAGTTTCCTTTATGCCTTTCCTATTTTTCTTAGTTGTTAGTTATTAGTTCCTTTGTCAGTCATTATCAATCGCGGAGGAGGGACGAGTATACCTTGTTTGTATACTTGCCGAAGGATTCGCAGACATGGCCGGAAATGCTCAGAGATCAAAGCGAGGAATGGCTCGGAATACAGTGCGTGCAGGGAAGAGACATTGCCTCCGGAAGGTTTCCCATCAGCGGAGATGTGTGATCATGTTTTGTGTATTTGAACCCTCAGCTCCGCCGCAGCTATTTAGGAGAAGTAAGCAAAAATCCGGCGAATATACAGCAGTTTCCTCCTCTCATACACTTTCGTTCTCTCTCATTCGCCTATCTCCCGCAATCGTCATCTCATAACAACACTTGGCACAGGCAGGTATTGGGGACTCTCGCATCAGATCCCATACCAGGTTCGGTGGACTTCACCGCGCATCCTTCTTCGCCATTGTTGAGTTCATAACTGCTTTAATAGAGATGGTATTCAACAAGGTTCAGGTACAACGGATTCAGAGTTCGGATTCGGATTGGCGGCAATCGATTGTATGTAGCAGATATAAATGAGTGTGAGAGAAGAAACTTGTCAAAGAAGGAAACGAAAGAAGGATGATCGAAAGTGGTGAAGACAGAGAAGAAGAACCAAATGCGATGACTGATAGTGAACAAACAAAGGAAACAACAGGCTGCCTTATATCCTTCTTGAGACCAAAAACTTCCTCGATAGCATGATTCCTACAAATGCCAAATCTCTTCCAATCCCTCGGGTTTCATTATGCACTTCCGAATCATATCCGTGGTGAAGCCAGGATGCCCGAGGGTTGAGTATATCTCCGAGGATGGTGTCGGCTCTCGGCTATCATTCATGGTTGTTCCATCGCGAACGGGTTGGTGTTTGGGCTTTGTCCCATTAGATATGCAGGGTTGATGTCACAGTTAGTATAGAGCTAACAGTAGTCGAACAGTGCTCAAACAGCGGTGTGTATCAGATGGCAGTAGTTGCTTTCCTGATCCACGGGAATGGGGAAAATATGTATATAGTGAGCAGCCAAATTCCAACAGATGGAATGTTGTTATATCAATGGAAGAGATTCTTTGGGGTGCACATCGCTAGCCTGGGCTGCTCTGGATGGGCACGGGGGAGCGATGGAGACGCTACTCAGGCAAGAAGAGGTACCCAACCTTGATACGTAGAAAGCCATTTCCACAGATTAAGGTTAGGGTTGGTACACGTGACCTCCAGTGTTCCAACATGCTGTGATCACTCGGATTGAAACTTTACGTCCCAGAGGGAAAACTGTTCGGGAGAGGGGCAATCGTGTGGTGACCGACTAAATGCACAGCGGAAACACGCGAACACAAGGACTAGATATTAGATATGTGGATAAGCTGACGACATTGATTGACTTTAAGATGATCTAGCAGCAACACACCGTGTAGCATTTATTGTTCTAATGTAATCTAGCCTTCCAGCAACCACAACCACCGACGAACTACTGCTTTCTAAGAGCAAATGACTGCGCCCATACCTATGAAACTTATTACAATGCATGCTTACCTACTCTGCGAAGTGGTGAACTCTCTCTCCCTGTTGTTATCGGGAAGCCATTTTGTCGCTGAACCAATGGGTTGGAAAAGAGTGGGTGTTACGATACAAGTATAGTAGTGTTAAGGTATGAATTTGGCTTTCTTAACCTGCGGTTTTCTTGCTTATTTAAAAATAACTTAGACTAAATAGATAGCTAGTCACGATCATGGCTTTGGGGGAGTGTCACTTTTCTGCAGGAGTGGTGGTTGCCCGGGCTTGGCGGACAGGGGGGTCTATGTAATTTAGCTTCTTTGGCTTCTCTCACGCTCGCTTGACAAAACGCGGCGACCATCGTGAGGAAGGAGCACAGCACGACGGAGAAGCCCTTTTGTCTGTAGTTTGAGGGAAGGAAAATTGGGCCTGTATCTAGTTAGTCGGACAACCTGCGAGGTTGGGCTTTCTTTGCTACGGGAATTTTCTGTTTTTTGTGCGGTTTGCCGGATTGGTTTTGCGAAGTAGATAGGTGAGCTTGAATTGATCGTGAATTGTGTGGTTTTCTTTTCTACTTGAGGTTTCTTGAAAGTGACAGTGTTTAGCCGTACTTCTCCCCTTCCGTTAAGTAGATACAATTCCTCCGATTTCCTTGTTTTCAGTACTATGCCCTCCTGTGTCACTGTGCGCCAAGCCATAAATGTGAACTAAATTCTTTCCCACGGCATCCCCCTGCCATAGCTGTCAGTATTAAGGGTGTGGGGGCCAGGCGGATATGGCTTTTCATGTCGCTTATTACTTGTAGTCCCACACATCTTCGGGAAGAAGCCGGGTTAATCCTACCAACTTTTAGATAGCGGCGGGAGAACGAAATTAAACGCCAAGAATAAAGCAACACAAAGGGCTTAGATCGCCAAAACAACAACTTAGAGCGGGGAACTTCTCATTCAACTACTTGCTCACACACACGCTGACGCTCAACTAACTAAACTAGCTAACGGTAAAGCCAGGTTTGTATACAAAGGCAGCAAATCCTTCCTCCGATCCTTCTACCGGTCGCGACACAGGTCAATTCTCCTCCATGTATATCCGCCTGGCTCTTCCTCGGACTCCCGTGCCGACAAAGGAAAAACTCAAAGAATTTCTTCCCATAGCTTCCGCCCATCCGAGCCTTCGCGCATCCGACTCTCGCAGGGCCGCATTCCTTCCAGCGCTCCATCGGTCCCAACCGCATATCCCGGGGCTTTATTTGAACGATAACGGGATGATCTGTGCGCAGGCGATAGGCCAGCACGCCGAGCGGCATCGAAAACTGCCAACACCAACTGCTCACCACTATTGCAATCAACGTCGCGAGATCGGTGGCGGGGTCTGAAAGATAGGCTTGGCTGGCAGAGAGTAGCTTGGGGTCCATGTTCTTTCTACGTCGTCGGAGGTGCCCTAATACCCGAACTGGGCTTTACACTCTCTTCTTCCTTCTCATGATCTTTCGCCTTTAATAGGCAACCTCTTCGGGCTTCTTCTAAACGCCTTCCCTGAATATTCAAGTCTAGTTTTTGCCTCTTACACAATTTCCCTTGTCTCCGGCGGCCCTTTATAGTCCTGACACCTTCTCCGGTTTCCCGATCTTCATATTGTGACACTAATCTTTTTCGACCCTTAGCAACCCTAATAATCTCTAATCTCCGGCCTTCCCTACAGTAGTGCCAATCCCTAAACCACCCCAAACCTTCCTGCATCGTCTATCTCCTAGATCATACACACTGTCACTGCTCTGATACACAACTCCCGTCCTAAAATTGGCCATTGAAAAAATGCTCCTCTACCAAAACTTAAGGCTTCCATGTTCCCTCCATGTCCGGGACATGGAACTTTTGTGAATTTTCAACAGAAAGAACATCCAGGGTCTAGCCGCCTGAGGCTACCAAACAACGGACCTCTTTCCCATTTATAATCCTTGAGTAAAAAAGTTCCCAAGAAGCGCAATAATGGCCGCAACCCCCGCATGTTCGCTGGCTCACAACTCTCAAGAGTGTCTGACAGCTTAACGTCACTTTGTCGGTTACCATAGCAACATGGTGACTAAGCTTTTCCTGAGGCTCAATTTGGTATTAGTAATCTACTAAATATTGATAATATAAGCCTTCTTCGGATTTTGAGCCTCAGAGTCATGCTTAGTCATACTGTTACTATGGTTACCCACACATTTACCTTAAGCTGTCACAACATTGCCGTAGCAACCCACAAAGTGACGTTGAGCTGTCAGGCACTCTTGAGAGTACCCCCGGTTGTGAGCCAGCGAACATGCGGGGGTTGCGGCCGCTCGCCGCAACCTTGGCACGATTAGTGACTCTTTCTATTCTGCTACGGGGAATTATTGAAAGACACCTCATACCAAAAGAGATGCCCCCGCCGGGGCTAAAAATAGAGGGCCAAAGAGCCCACATCATCGTATCGTTCTGCCTACTAGTGGATTGAACAGGGAAAGCACCACTAGGATGAATGATAATTTCTCTTGTGCGGGGTGGTGTCGGTAGGGTTGTAATCTGTGCAGTGAGATCTGATGCCGGTATTGGTGTCATACTTGCGCATTGCAAAAATTCCCGGAAATGATGGTTCCGGCCCGGCGCAAACTTAGGTGTAGCCTGCATACTAAAAGGTGCGCAGCCTAGCCTCCACATTTCCGAGAAAATTTTTGCAATGGGCAAGTACTCGAGTACTAGTACTGGGTGAGTGCCCAAATGCTTCGGTACTTCTTGCCTGTTACTCTAAAGAATATCTGTCCGGGATACAAGTGCGCGGCTCAAGGTGGAATATTGGGTAAGAATTATTGTGAAAACTGTTGGACTACGATTTCTTAACTGTCCATAATAGCTCGCTTGATGTGAGGCGCTTACCACTTGCCGGGGATACTTGTCTTTGAGTGGGGGAAACCGGAATTTTTGCTGGCAACCGGAAGTGCCATGTATGCAGTGAGACCGCCCAGCCACACCCTGCAACGGGAAAGCGTGACACCTTGACTTGCAGCCGAGGAGAATAGCTGTCGATGGCGTTTCAACTTGTTGATCCACGAGGAAATGGCTTTGCAGCGTCGTCTAGTGGGGCTGGAGTAATAGATATCGCTGGGGCTATTGTACCGCGGATACTTAGGACTTTGTTGTGGATGGTGGGTACGATGGTATTACACTATCGGTGGTAGGAGTTAGTGATGGACACGGTCATGATCGAGGATACAATGGGGGGCATGCTCGAATATGATCCATTTTTGCAGTTATTCAATAGTTATTATTTAGCCATAATAGTAATGGATGACATGTAAAGAACTAGCGGGGGAAAGTCTAGCCGAAAGAATTAGTATCTAGTGTGCCGGCAGACTCCTTCTATATAAGTTCATAGTATCACCCAATAACTAAGATTTGTTGAGTGATCAGTCATGATTCCAGATGCTCGAGTATACTCGATGATGGTCGAGCATGATCGAGCAGTACCTATGATCGAGCAAATCGATCAGATCATGGATGTTCTGCTCGATCATGATCTGATAGAGGGACCCCCATGATCGATCGAGTCTGATCGAGCAGACTATAGTCAAGCAAAACTCGATCATGATCTGATCGTGTCCATCACTAAGTAGGAGACTTATGCGACCAGTTAGAACTTAGAAGCTTCAGATGCCTCACCGTAGCATCGAATAGTAATTTAGTCAGAAGAATGACACCAATTTTACTCCCAATTGCCTGACGTTTGTAAAAACGACTGCTATTGGATACCACCAAAATCCTGAGGCTCTGGACGATTTTTTGCTTATATGCAATCGCAGTCGTTTTTACAGACATCAGGCAATTAGGAGCACACCATTCGGGTAGCTTAATTAGGATTTTCTTCGGCACAAAGGAGTGGGTGGACCCGTTACACTGCTTTAATACCAGAAGACCCCCGCTTTTCTTTAACTAGACCCCGAGGAATAGCATCAACCAACTTTACTCCCTAACTCCCCCTCCTTTTCTACAGCGCAAGCAGTAAAGAGCGCAAAATGTCTCAATGTACCATCAATGATAGCACTAGCCTTTCAAATAGATGGAACACTCCTGAAGAGTTGAACAGCGACACTGTTAACGACGATCACCCCCAACTCTTGACCTGGTTATCACCCCTGGATCCCGGCTTACGGCATTGGGAAATCCAGGAACGTCGTGTCAACGATGTCGGAGAATGGCTCATGGAGACTGAGGAATTCAGGAGATGGAGCGGATTGGGCAAGGAAATTGAATGCGAAAGTGCGGTTCTATTTTGTTATGGAGATCCGGGGGTCGGAAAGACATTTATCAGGTAACGAAACTTATTCGCCGGGGAGGGGGGAAAGCGAGCCCGTGTTAACCCCCCGCGATGACAGTTCGCTAGTAGTGGATAGACTATGCGATCAGACTAGTGGGCAAAACGCTGCGGTTTCATGTTTTTACTTGGACTTCGCTGCTCGAAAGGAGCAGTCCGCAACAAATGTGCTGGGTTCCTTGCTAAACCAGATAGTTAGCGGAATGAAAACGGTTCCCGAAGAAATATTGTGGGCCTTTCAACAGCAGAAAACGACCATCGGTGGACGCAGACCGCAACTCGTTGATATTGTCAGGATGCTACAGCTCGTTACGTCCTACCAGCCTACATTTATGTGTCTTGACGCTCTAGATGAATTCGGTCGAGTGCAACGGGCCAAGCTCCTTGATTCCCTTAAACAAATTCTCGAGAAGTCCCCGGGCACTCGAATATTCACGACAGGAAGGCCCTATATTCAGGCTGAGATCGAGAAGCGTCTTCCTGGACAAGTGACTAGTGTCTCTATTTGTCCCACCAGAGGCGACATCACTAGGTTCCTTCGTGTTAAACTCGGCGAGGACGACATACTAGATGCCATGGACGACAGTCTGGAGGCAGACATTCTGCACAAGATTTCGAAAAATATGTCACCGAGGTGCGTGGGGTCCAGGATGCCGAGAATCACACTTCACGTTATTCGCTAATAATTACATTTAGGTTTCGACTTGTTTCCTTAAAGATTGAAGCGATCTTGGGAGAGCCAACAATACACCTGAGACGGGAAAGGCTTAGAAGAATGCCTGATGGATTGGGGTGGGGAGGTGCTTACGGTTCCACGATAGAAAGGATAAGGGGGCTAGATGGAGGTAAATCGAGACTCGGGATGGAAGCTCTCATGTGGATTAGTCACGCCGAACGGCCACTGAGGGTTGATGAGCTCTGCCAAGCCCTAGCAGTCGAGCTAGGCTCCAAGGACTTCAATGCCGGCAACGCCCCTTCACTGTTGACATTGATGAGCTGCTGTCAGGGGCTCATCACTGTGAATAAGGAGAAATCAACGGTGCGACTGATCCACCCCACTCTGCAAGATTATCTTTCGGCCCGTCCCGATCTTTTCAACACACCTCACTCGACAATGGCCAGGATCTGCTCGACCTATCAGTCCTCCGAACAGGTCAAAGCCGCCTATTACCGTCATGGGTCTGCCGGCGCACCCTTTTGGACCTATTCTTTTGAATACATGGAAGTCCACAATAAAAAGACATATTTCCGATTCCATTAGTTCACTTGCGCTTGAGCTGCTTCGGGAATACGATAGCCACTCATCGGCAGACTATCTCTTGGCAGCCCGGTATTGGGGACTCTCGCATCAGATCCCCTACCAGGTTGGGTGGACTTCACCGCGCATCCTTCTTCGCAATTGTTGAGTTCATAACTGCTTTATTAGAGATGGTATTCCATAAGTTTAAGGTACAAAGGATTCAGAGTTCAGATTCGGATCGACGGCAATTGATTGTATATAGCAGATAAATGAGTGTGAGAGAAGAAACTTATCAAGGAAGGGGGCGGGGGAAAGATGATCGAAAGTGGTGAAGACACAGAAAAACCAAATGCGATGACTGATAGTGAACAAACAAAGGAAACAACAGGCCGCCCTATATCCTTCTTGAGACCAAAAACTTGCTCGATAGCATGCTTCCTACAAATGCCAAATCTCTTCACAGTTTCTTCCACTCTCCCGGGTTTCATTATGCACTCCCGAATCATATCCGAGGTGAAACCAGGATTCCCGAGGGTATAGTTAAGCGGCTGCCCGAGGGTTGAGTATATCCCCGAAGATGCTGTCGGTTCTCGGCTATCATTCATGGTTGTGTTCATCGTCAACGGGTTGGTGTTTGGGGTTTGTCCCATTAGATATGCAGGATTGATGTCGGAGCTGGTATGGAGCTAACAGTATTGGAACAGTGCTCAAGCAACCGTGTGTATCAGATGACAGCGGTTGCTTTCCTGGCCCACGGGAATGGGGAAAATATGTATATAGTGAGCAGCCAAATTCCAAAAGATGGAATGTTGTTATATCAACGGAAGAGATTTTTTTGGGGTGCACACCGCTAGCCTGGGCTTCTCTGAATGGGCATGGGGGAGCGGTGAAGATACTATGAATACTCAGGCAAGAAGAGGTCAACCCTAACCTTGATGCGTAGAAAGCCATTTCCACAGATTAAGGTTAGGGTTGGTACACGTGACCTCCAGTGTTTCAGCGTGTTCTGATCACTCGGATTGAAACTTTACTTCCGGGAGGGAAAACTGTTCGGGAGAGGGGCAATCGTGTGGTGAATGTCTAAATGCACAGCGGAAACACGCGAAAACAAGAACTAGATATTGGATATATGGATAGGCCGACGACATTGATTGACTTTCAGATTATCTAGAAGCGCACACACCGTGTAGCATTTATTGTTCTAATCTAATCTAGCCTTCCGGCAACCACCGCCACCGACGAACTACTGCTTTCCAAGAGCGAATAACTGCACCCATACCTACGAAACTTATTACAATGCATGTTTACATACTCTTCGAAGTGGTGAACTCTCGTTCCCTCGTTATCGGGGGAAGCAATGGGTTGGGAAAGAGTGGGTGTTACGAGTACTCGCTTCCCTGTCAGTATCATGGGTGTGGGGGCCAAGCGGATAGGGCTTTTCATGTCGCTTATTAGTCCCACACATCGTCGGGAAGAAGCCGGGCTAATCCTACCAACTTTTAGATGGCGGCGGGAGAACGAAATTAAACGCCAAGAGTAAAGCAATACAAAGGGCTTAGATCGCCAAAACACAACTTAGAGCGGGGAACTTCTCATTCAACTACTTGCTCACACACTCACGCTCAACTAACTAAACTAGCTAACGGTAAAGCCAGATGCATATACAAAGGCAGCAAATCCTTCCTCCCATCATTCTATCGATCGCGACACAGGTCAATTCTCCTCCATGTACGCCCCCCTGCCTCTTCCGAGGACTCCCGTGCCAACAAAGGAAAAACTCAAAGAATTTCTTCCCACAGCTTCCGCGCATCCGAGCCTTCGCGCATCCGACTCTTGCAGAGCCGCATTCCTTCCAGCGCTCCATCGATCCCAACCGCATATCCCGGGGTTTTGTTCGAACGATAACGGGATGATCTGTGCGCGGGCGATACGGAGCACGTCGAGTGGCATCGGAAACTTCCAACACCAGCTACCCACTACTATTGCCATCAGCTTCGCGAGATCGGCGGCGGGGTCTGAAAAATAGGCTGGGTTGGCAGAGAGTAGCTTGGGGTCTATGTTCTTTCTGCGTTGCCGGAGGTGCCCTAATACCCAAACTTTGGTTTACACTCCCTTCTTCTTTCTCATGATCTTTCGCCTTTCATAGACAACTTCTTCAAAATTCTTCCAAACGCTTTCCCTGAATCTTCAAGTCTAGTTTTTGCCTCTTACACAATTTCCCTTGTCTCCGGCGGCCCTTTACAGTCCTGATACCCTCTCTGGTTCCCAATTTTCATAATATGGGACTGATCCTTTTGAACCATTACCAACTCTAATCTCTAATCTCCGGCCTTCCCTAGTACCAATCCCTAAACCTTCCCAAACCTTCCTGCATCGCCTGTCTCCTAGATCATACATACTGTTACTCTTCTGATGCACAACTCCCGTCCCAAAAATATCCTCTGGGGGAACTGTCCTCCACCATAAGGCTTCCATATTCCAGCCATATCCGGGATATGGAATCTTCGTGAATTTTCAACAGAATGAGCATCCAGTGTCTAGTTGCTGGAGGATACCAAACAACAACAACATACCTCTTTCCCATTTACAATCCTTGAGTGAAAAAGTTCCCAAGAAGCGTAATACTGACTCTCTCTATTCTGGTACGGGGGATTGTTGAAAGACACCACATACCAAAGGGATGCCCCCGTCAAGGAAAATAGCGAGCCAAAGGGCCCACAACATCGTATCGTTCTGCCTACTGGTGGATAGAACAGAGGAAGCACCAGGGGATGAATCGTGATTCCTTTTGTGCGGGGTGGTGTCAGTAGGGTTGTAATTTGCGCAGTTTAAATTAATCTGATACCGGTATTGGTACTCGAGTACTTGCGCATTTCAAAAATTCCCGAAAATGAGGATTTTGGTTTGGCACAAACCTAAATGTAGCCTATAATGCATACTAAAAAGTGCACAGCCTAGCCTCCACATTTCCGGGAACTTTTGCAATGGGCGGGTACTAGTACTGGGTTGATGCCCAAATACTTGGACAACGGTACTCCTTGCCTGTCACCCTAAACAATATCTGTGTGAGATACAAGTGCGCGGCTCAAGGTGGAATATTGGAAAATAATTATTGTGAAAACTGTTAGACTACGATTTCTTTAGCTGTCCACCATGGCTCGCCTGATGTGAGGCGCTTGCCACTTGCCGGGGATACCGCTACTTGTCTTTTAATGAGATCGGGATTTCCGCAGGCAACCGGAACGGCCATGCATGCTGCAGGATAGCCCGCGCCATATTTAGTAAAAGGAAAGTGTGATATCTTGCCTTGTAGCCGAGGAGAATAAATGCTGAGGGCGTTTCAAATTGATCCACGAGGAAATGGCTTTGCAGGGCCGTCTGGCGAGGTTGGAGTAGTTAATACTGTAGATGTCGCTGGCCCTATTCTACCGCCAGTAATTAGGACCTTGTCGTGTGGGTGGCGGGTACGATAGTGTCTCACTACCGGTTCCGATGGTACGAGATCTATGCGCTCAGTTAGGACTTTGGAGCTTGTATCTGATGCCTAAGAATAGTACCAATATAGAAATTTAGTTAGAAGAATGACACCAATTTACCCATTCGGGTAGCTTAATTAGAATTTTCTTCGGCGGCACACAAAAGACTAGGTAGACTTGATACGCTGCCTTAGCACCAGAAGACCCCGCTTTTTTTTTAACGAGACCCCACTTTTCCCCCCCTCCCCCGAGGAATTGCATCAATTAACTTTACTCCCTAACTCCCCCTTCTTTTCTACGGTGTGGACAATAAAGAGTGCAAAATGTCTCAATATACCATCAATGATAGCACTAGCTTTTCAAATAGAAGGAACACTCTTGATGCGTGGGATAGCGATACCGTTAACGACGACCGCCCCCAACTCCTAACTTGGCTATCGCCCTTGAATCCCGGCTTGCGGCATTGCGACATTCAAGAGCACCGTGTCAACGATGGCGGAGAATGGCTCATTGAAACCGAGGAATTCACGAAATGGTACGGATTGGGTAGGGGAGGTCATGGTGAAAGCGCCGTTCTATTTTGCTATGGAGATCCGGGGGTCGGAAAGACATTTATCAGGTAACCAACCTTGTTTACTAGGGAAGGAAGAAAGTGAGCCCATGTTAACGCTCCGCGATGATAGTTCGCTAGTAGTGGACAGACTGTGCGACCAGGCAAGCGTGCAAAACACTGCGGTTTCATGTTTTTACTTGGACTTCGCGGCCCGAAAGGAGCAGTCCGCAGCCAATGTGCTGGGTTCCTTGCTAAAACAGATACTTGGCGGAATGAAAAGGATTCCGGAAGAAATATTGCGGGTCTTTCGGCAGCAGAAAACGACCATCGGTGGGCGTAGACCGCAACTCGTTGATATCGTGAGGATGTTAGAGCTCGTCACCTCCTATCAGCCTACATTTGTGTGTCTTGACGCTCTAGATGAATGCAGTCGAGTGCAACGGGCTAGGCTCCTTGATTCCCTCCAACGAATCCTCAAGAAGTCCTCCGGCACTCGAATATTCGCGACTGGAAGGCCCTATATTCAGGCTGAGATCAAAAAGCGTCTTGCTGGACAAGTGACTAGTGTCTCAATAAGTCCAAACAGAGGCGAAATCACTAGGTTCCTTCGTGTTAGACTCGACGAGGACGACACCCTAGATGCCACGGACTACAGTCTGGAAGCAGACATCCTACAGAAGATTCCCGAAAAAATGTCACAAACGTGAGTGGGGCTGGTGATCCCGAGAATCCCATCCCGCATTATCCACTAATAGATACATTTAGGTTTCGACTTGTTTCCTTAAGTATCGAGGCAATCCTGCGGGAACCAACAATATATCGGAGACGAGAAAGACTCAGCAGAACGGCTGATGGATTGGGGTGGGGAGACGCTTACGGCACCACGATTGAACGGATAATAGTGCTAGATGGAGGTAAATCGAGACTCGGGATCGAAACTCTCATGTGGATTAGCCACGCGGAACAGCCGCTCAGGGTTGATGTGCTCTGCTACGCCCTAGCAGTCGAGTTAGGCTCCAAGGACTTTAATACCGGCAACGCCCCTTCACTGTTGACATTGGTGAGCTGCTGCCAAGGGCTTATCACTGTGGATGAGGAGACATCAACAGTGCGACTGATCCACCCCACTCTACAGGAGTATCTTTTGTCCCGTCTCGACCTTTTCAACAGACCTCACTCGGCAATGGCCGAGATCTGCTTGACGTTCCTGAATTCCAAACTAGTCAAGGCTCTTTCGGCCAATTGTATGTTGTGGAAAACACCCTTTCTAAACTATTCTTCTCGATACTGGGGAGCCCACGCGAAAAGGGACCTTTCGGGCTCAACCAAATCACTTGCGCTAGAGCTGTTTCGGGAATATGATAGCCATATATCGGCCGGATTTCTTATATCTGAGGCAGATTCCCCGGGTTCTTGGACTTCTCCTACCAGATCTGGTGCCAGGTTCAGTGGACTTCATTGCGCGTCCTTCTTCGGAATTGTTGAGTTGGTAACTGCTCTAGTAGAAATTGACAGTCATTATATCAACGGAAAAGATTCCTTGGGGTATACACCGCTTACATGGGCTGCCCGAAATGGACATGGAGGAGTGGTTAGGGTGCTACTCGGGCGGGGAGGGGCAAGCCCCGACATGACAGATGACCGCTGCCGGACGCCACTCTCGTATGCTGCTCAGTACGGGCACGAGGATGTGGCGAAGATACTGCTCGAGCGGGAAGAGGTCAGCCCCAACATGACAGATAACGGCGGCCGGACGCCGCTCTCGTATGCTGCTCAGTATGGGCACGAGGATGTGGCGAAGATATTACTCCGACATATAGAGGTCTGCCCCAACATGGAAGACAATCGCGGCCGAACGCTGCTCTCGTATGCCGCTCAGGGCGGAAATGAGCAAGTGATAAGCATACTACTCGCGCGGCAAACGGTCAACCCCGACGAGCCATATAATTACGGCCGAACGCCCCTCTCGTATGCTGCTGGGGATGGACGTGCCGGAGTTGTAAAAATGCTCCTCGCGCGGCAAGAGGTCAACCCCGATAAAGAAGATAGGGAAGGCCGGACGCCGCTCTCGCATGCCTCTCAGGGTGGACATGAGGGAGTGGCAAAAATACTCCTCGCGCGGCAAGAGGTCAACCCCGCCGAGCCAAATTGTATCGGGCAAACGCCGCTCTCGTATGCTGCTGAGTATGGATCCGAGGGAGTGGTGAAGTTGTTACTCGGGCGGAAAGAGGTCGACCCCGACAAGCCAGATGAGCTTGGTATGACGCCACTCTCGCGTGCCGCTTCGGCAGGGCGTGAAGAAGTGGTGAAACTACTCCTCGAACAGATAGAGGTCAAACCCGACAAGCCAGATGAGCTCGGTATGACACCCCTCTCGCGTGCCGCTTTCGGAGGGCACGAGGGGGTGGTGAAAACACTACTCGCGCGGCAAGAGGTCGACCCCGACTGGCCGGCAGTGTTCCCAACCGTCCCGTCCGGACTGCAGGGCCCTGGCGTCCAATAGTCCCGTCCGTCCCGGGCGGGGTTGGTATGGACGGCCGGGCAAGGCGTCCGTCCTCACCACTTCCAGAAAGACTGCA